>Ga0316204_10000951_pt1 | contig 89970 bp, 83 predicted proteins | sample 6monrhotite_MG_2_FD_205661 | JGI IMG/M metagenome (GOLD analysis project Ga0316204, IMG submission 205661) | Microbial mat bacterial communities from mineral coupon in-situ incubated in ocean water Damariscotta River, Maine, United States -... | ecosystem: Environmental > Aquatic > Marine >... | reverse complement strand
AGCCTTCATCTCACTGAAGATGGAGTTACACTGGCGATCAAGACCTGTGGGATCAGTGAGGGAAAGTTTACCTTTCTTCAAGCAAATCAGAGAAATGTAATTTCACACAAAATACTTTACACTACCAGCATTTGAATGATGGCTACTCTGGAAATATTCAACTTGGACCAGAACATGGTGATTTGCATTATAGAAATGTCCTCATTGCAAATAATTCACCGTACATCATTGATTACGGGCTTGCAGGTTTGAGCTTACCCATTGGGGCTGATGTAGTCAGGTTATTCGGATCAATCTTAGTGAGATTGGTGGCCTTGCAAACAGACTATCAATCATTGAGTCTCTTTCTATTCTCTTTGTTTGAAAAACAGGATGATCTCAAAGAGATAGCTGAGTCGGAGCCAATGTTCGACTTTCTATTGGAATTTTGGAATAGAGCAAACCTAGATTCTTTGAAACCCCATTTATATGCTTTTTCGTTGCTATGTCTAAAGTGGGATTTAGAGGAGAAAAGTCAACAAATAGCAATTGTTTTGGGTGCGTTGGCATTAGGTAGGGTTCAAGGAATTCATGGGAAAAAAACTTTAGTCCTCACCCCGATCTCAATCAACGAAAAGAAAATTAAATGTATTGAAAACAACCTGATTTTTTCTAGTGCGAAGGGTACGTTAAATAAAGCGGATTATTATAGAGATTTGAGAGCATTAAATTACACTGATGTGGAAATAAACAATGCAATACGAAATTTGGAAGACCTGGGAGCCATTTCTATCGACTTGAGTGGTGAAAAAGACGAAATTATTTTAAATGAGGACTTAAAGGCATATAAACTGATCATCAATCAAATAGCCCAAAATGATGAAACCGAGTTATATAACTTTTCCCAAACGAGAATATCTCAAAACTACATATCTTCAATTGGATTCACTCAGAGCGAATTCGGGTATTTAGCTGTGAATGCTTCTCTTGAATTAGTGAGGAGAATCTTTAGTCTCTCACCAACTAATTTATTAAATCTTATCAATGGTCAGATACCAAAACCAAGTAGTATCGGCGGCAACAGCCCCTTATTTTTTATTATATCTACCTTGGAAGCGGATTTATTGAATTTCCCTGAACTAATGCTTGAGCCAGGGCTAATTGATGATATCTTACAACTTAAGTTTGATGATTTCGTAGGTTCATGGAAACAAATTAAGCTGAGACAGATCGTAGAATATCATAAGGTTTTTGATAAAATGAAAATTGCCGAACAATGGTTGTTGACGAATAAGTGGGAATTGGAAGACGGGGGATATAATTCAAACAGTGCGAAGTCGATGACCATCAAACATCATAATGACGGCAATGGTTACTTTGCAGGGGTTGACGACCTATTCATAGCTTCCCATCGAACAGGTATACCTTTTAAGGTCGCCTCGACCGGGGAACAAGTCATTCAGATAGATATGGAAGACGAAAATCAAAATCCTTGCACCTTTGAGGGAGTTACTCTCAAAGGCGGTTTTGACGCATCTCAGCCAAATACTCAACAAGTTTTGAATATCATGCTTCCGGTTAATAAGTTCAATATTTCACCAACTAAATTAACCCTGACAATTGATCCACCTCCGCATAAAGACTGGAATTGCCCGATATTTTGCAAATTCAAGGCACCTTATCAACCCAAAGGCAGGGTTACTATAACTTTTTCACTTGAGTTTAATTGGGGGGGACTCTCTTGTAAAGAGGCCCATAATTTAAACCGATTTTTGAATTCGGATACGCAGGATGTTGATATTTACCTAAGTAAGAAACGTACTGAGGTCAATAACTCTGAATTTAGAGATGGAGGGATTATCAATCAGGAAATAATAGATATTTTGCCAAAATTGATTCAAATAGAGGAGTTATTAGACAGAAGAATAGATTTTCCATTTTTTGGAATTCCTACCAAAATACAAGAGTTATTTGGATCTTGTGAGCTACAAACAAAGAATGATGCTGAAATTCTTTGGAGTAAAATTAATATATTATTATCTCACGGTGAAAGACAATATGTGTCACCCATAATTACCGAGGTGCAAAATAAAGACGCCAAAGTAGCAATGAAATTTTTAACCGATTTGCCAGGCTGCCACCAACCTACTTTTTCTTATACAACTCAGGATAAGCTTGACCGGGTCAGGATAGACTCTGAAACTGAACGTTTGAGTCAAGACCCGCTGCATGAGTTCGGTATGGGATACGGGATCAATTTAACCGCCCAATCGGGTTATAACTTTTTATTAGATTGCTATAAAGAAAAACAACTTAACTGTTTAGACGATTTATTTAACCACAAAACAACCTCAGTCGAGGAGTTTGCTTCGGAGGTTGAGTGGAAGTGGTTGAGCCATAAACAGCATGACTGGTATTTTGTAACCCCCTTTTTGATCTCTTTTAAAGCATTATCAGACGTTGAACGACTTAAGGCAGAAAGCTCCCACTTGGCAGACCAAAGCGACTATAAAAGAGCCTATATAGCGGCAAGGCAAGCTTGGGAGTTGGATTTCACTAAAAATCGGGTACAAACTGGCTTACAGTTTAGCTGGTCAGCTTTTTTGGTTGGTCGTATAGATGAAGCGATTGAGGTAGCTAATACCACTGCTAAATCTTTAGAGGTGGACAAGCAAATATTGTGGATGAATATCGGGTTATTCTACTTACATAAAGCTCAAATATCGCCAGAAACAACTCAGAATAGCCTAAATTCCGCACATCAATTCTACCAAAAAACTTTAAAATGGATTAAAAAAAGTAAGAAGCAAAAGGATGAAGGATTTAGAAATCATGCCTCTATGGCAGTAAAAGATTTAACAATCCACAAAGATAAATTACACGACCACTATACGAAATACATAGAACAGTTTTCGGGATTTTTGAGTTCTGAATCCAGTGAGTAATTTTTTAAACGTCCACTCTGTTGGGTGGACCTTACCCTCCGGGCACAATATTTTTCTTTTTCTGCTAAGCTCCCTTTTACTTCCCCAAGGTATCGTTAAAAGTCCTAGCGACGGTAAAGACCTAAACTTCGTGCTAACTTTTCTTGGAGCCAAAGAACCTCAGCCCCAAAGTTATTTTATCAACCAGGATGGAAAATTCCAGGTCAGGAGGGATTCTGTATCAGGAGCTCTGAAGATGGGTCCTAAACAATACCGTAGTTCATAAATAACTCCATCACCCCTAGAGAGGTTCCTGCGTGAGGCCCTTTAGTATGGGTGGCAGTAGAGCCGGTGTTCATCGTGATCAAAGTAATATCCGGTCAAAAAACTTTTACTCATTTGCAAAAGACTTTCAAAATCATTGCCTTGAGCTTCTTCTACCAAGTTGATGATCAGAGGGTACCTCTGGGTTGAGCGAGAGATGGCTGCTAATTGTTTGTCTAAACCGGGCTCTTGGGAGAGCCACACCACCGCTGGGGAGTGTAATTGTTCCAATACCCTTCCAATATCGGTGGTGTTTAATTCGTAGCAACGGTTCGCCTTGCCCTTGATCAGACGTTTTTTAAGAGAAAGGGGCTTCTTTTTCGCTTCAGGCCTTTCTTTGGCTCTCCGGTCGACAAGAAAGATCGCTTTAAACTCTCGGGCAAGGATCTGGAGTTTTTGTTCCGAAATGTTCTGGGTCGAGACAAAACTCTTGGCTTCGTAACGACGAACAAAGTTTAAAATTTGGCTTAATAGTTCCTTGCGGCTTGAATAGCTCCCTGGTCGTCCCTGTTGAGGTCGGCTGATTCTCAGTCGAGCCTGCTGGACAATTCCCCGGTAAACATAGTGAACGGTCTTAAACATTCGAACCTCAGTTCCTGCAAGTTCTAGTGGAGTGGCGGGGTTATTTGTTTGCCCACCACAAATTTCATAGGGTAACTGTTTGGTACAGTGATCTATGCAGGTTAATCTATGCCTCCTGCCTTCCACAAGAAGGTTTATAGTCCCACTAATTTTTAGATAAAGTCTAGACCATTCAGGTGATTGGTCAAAAACTAGTCCTGTATCGGCGGCGAACCAACCTTTGGGTCCAGTAATTTAAGTTTTTCATGAAGCACCTTGGCTGAACCTGATTCTTTCGCAGCGGCAGGAGTCACCTAGTCGAGAGATCCGTACAACCCCCAAGGCTTCTGATCCTGTTCAATTTTTTGGTTCCCCCTCAAGGGAGCCATTTCCTAAGTCTAGCTGCCAAATAAAAGAACAGATACTGTACGTTAGCTAACTTTTTTGTTATGCTTCATACAAGCGTTGATTGAGATCAACTACAGAAGTTTGGAGGTCCCGTTGTTTGAGTCGCAACCCATTCTTTTTTTGACAACATTGGGGTTTATCCTCTCCCTTTGTCTGGTCTTGGCTCGCTCCTACCTTATTGTCTCTGAAGACCCAATTTTATTGGCTTTGGGCGAAATGTTACCTCAAAGCAATTGTGGTGCTTGTGGGTGTGTGAGTTGCCGCCAGTTTGCTCGTCGGCTGGTTGCTGGTGAAGTGGCCCCGGCTGGTTGTACCCAGTCTAGCGACTCCGAAGCTCAAAAAATCGCTGATTATTTGAACGTAGACCTTGGAGAAGTCACCAAAAGGGTGGCTCGCCTTGCTTGCCAAGGGGGCAGCAATGTGGCCCGGCAAAGGGTTGTTTTGCTGGGTTGTACCAGCTGTTCAGGAGCCAACTTGGTCGCTGGTGGTGGCAAGGGCTGTACCTGGGGTTGCTTGGGTTATGGGGATTGTGAGGTGGTTTGTCATTACGACGCCTTACACCTTGACCCTTGGGGGCTGCCCTTGGTGGACCCTACGAAATGCACCGCCTGTGGGGACTGCCTTGATGCCTGCCCAAAGAATCTATTTTCTCTTGTTACCGTGGATCAGCCTCTCTTTGTGGCTTGCAAAAATTTATTGGAAGGCGAGCAGGCACAAGCCGACTGTATGGTTGCCTGCACAGGCTGTGGGCTTTGTGTCAAAGATGCACCCCCAGGGCAAATTTCGGTTTATCACCATCTCGCTGTCATCGATCAACAGGTCCAGCAAACATCTCAAGAAAACAAAAAAGCGATTGGACGTTGCCCCACCGGGGCCATTGGGATTTGGGCCGAGGACGGTCAATTTCAAAAGGCCATGAGGCCAACAAAGTCACCAATCAAAAAGTTTTGGAGGTCCACTGATGAAACCTAAATATCCTGGCATCCCAACCATCATGGACGGAAATTCAGCCGCAATCTTGGTGGAGAGAGAATCCACAGACGCCGCAGGTGCCTACCCCATCACTCCGTCGAGCCAAATGGGGGAGTATTGGGAAGCGGAACGAGCAAATGGCCATTTAAATATCTCGGGTAGGCCGCTGATCTTTATTGAACCGGAAGGGGAGCACGCAGCGGCGGCTGTGACCGCAGGTCTTTCGATGACAGGTCTGAGAGCTGCAAATTTCTCCTCCGGTCAGGGGATCGCTTACATGCATGAATCCTTGTATGCCGCTGTGGGTAAACGATTGACCTACGTTTTAAACATGGGTTGCCGGGCGATGACCAAAGCCAGCTTGAACGTTCACGCTGGGCACGATGATTATCACGCTATTGATGACACCGGATTTTTCCAGCTCTTCGCCAAGGATGTGCAACAGGTAGCCGACCTAAACATCATCGCCCACCGCATCGCAGAATTGAGTTTAAACCCAGGGATCATCGCCCAAGATGGTTTTTTGACCACTCACTTGATGGAATCGGCCTTGGTCCCTGAACGGGAATTGATCAGGGAGTACCTTGGTTTACCGAGCGACATCATCAAGTCGCCCACCGCCGCTCAGGTGATGCTTTTTGGGGGGACCCGCCGCAGAATCCCCACGCTCTGGGATGTGGATAACCCTCTGCTGGCAGGCCCGGTGCAAAATCAAGAATCTTACATGCACTCTGTAGCAGCCCAAAGGCCCTATTTTTTTAAAGAGATCATGGGCCTTGCGAAGATCGCCTTTGCTGAGTTCCAAGACCTAACCGGACGTAGCTATGGGCCTTTGGGGAGTTATCAAGTCGAAGACGCCGACTACATCATCCTTGGCCAAGGCAGCATGATTTCCAATGCTGAGGCGGTGGTTGATTTCCTCCGAACAAAAAAGAAACTGAAGGTTGGGGTCATCAATTTAACCATGTTCCGGCCCTTCCCCGGAGCAGCGTTGAGCCAACTGTTAGAAGGGAAAAAGGGAGTGGCTGTGTTGGAGCGAGTGGACCAACCCTTGGCTGAAGACCTACCGATCATGAAAGAGGTCCGCTCTGCCCTGTTTAAGGCCATGGAAAATGCCGCCACCCTCTCCAACGGCCACCAGGGTTATCAAGCCCTTAAAAAGGCTCCTGTGCTCTATTCGGGGGTGTATGGGTTGGGCAGCAGAGATTTGCAACCAGAAGCCCTGATTGGGGCCATTGAGAATATGATTGAAGGCGGCCCTAGGTTCTTTTATCTCTCGATTGATTTTTTCCGCTCCCGGCCTCTTTCCCCGAAAGACGAAATCCACTTGGACCAGATTGCTGAGGGTTACCCTGAAGTGAAGGATTTATCCATCCACGGGAGTGAAAACCCAAACCTGATGCCCAAAGACTCTATGACCTTGCGGATTCATTCCATCGGTGGCTGGGGAGGGATTGCCAGTGGGAAAAGCCTCACCCTCACGTTAGCCGATATCCTCGGTTACTACGTAAAAGCCAACCCTAAATATGGCTCTGAAAAGAAGGGACAGCCCACAACCTTCTATTTGAGTGTCGCCTCTGAGCCCATCAAGGTAAATTGTGAGTACTTTTATATCGACCTGTTACTCAGCCCCGACCCCAAGCTCTTTGAACACTCTAACCCCTTGGGGGGCTTGAAAAGTGGGGGGGTGCTGGTGTTACAACGGGAAGAAACAGACCCTAAGCAGCTTTGGGAATCGATCCCCCAAAGGTACCAAAAGGAGATTAAAAATAAACAAATCAAAGTCTTTGCGGTCAACGCCAGTAAAATTGCTAAGGAAGAAGCCACCAAAGCCGAATTGATCTTGCGGATGCAAGGCATGGCCTTCCAAGGGGCCTTTTTTAAGGCCTCACCTCTGCAAGCCATCACAGACCTCCCCGAAGAAATATTGTTTGCTAAAATAAAAGCCCAGCTGACTAAAAAATTTATCTCTAAGGGAGCTAAGCTGGTCGAGGATAACTTCCGGGCTGTCAAAAGGGGGTACGAAGAGGTCATCCCTGTAGACTATGGTGTGATCGCCTCGGAACTAGACCGAGGGTTTCAGGAAACACCTCTACCCAGCCTGCTCAAAACATTACCCAAGTCAAAGTTCCCTCTTTCAGACTTGCACCGGTTTTGGGAGCAAACCGGGGTGCTTTACAAATCAGGCCAAACCTCACAAATCCTAGCCGACCCTTTCGCAGCCACGGGCCTGATACCTGCCATGAGTGGGGTTTTCAGGGACTTGACCGATATCAGGCTGGAACACCCAAGGTGGATTGCAAACAACTGTACCGGTTGTGGTAAGTGTTGGGTTGCCTGCCCTGATTCCGCCTTACCAGCGGTTGTCACTCCGGTGGCCGACCTTTTCACCACCGCCCTGAGGCACCTTCCACAAAGTCAATCCTTAGCCAAGGTGACCCGGCAGTTAGAACCCAAACTAAGGGTTAGTTTGGCTAGTAAACCTTGGAAAGAAGCCATCGTAGAGCTGCAAGGCTTTGCGGCAGAACAGCCCCCTCCCAAGGGAGTCACCCAAGAGGTCTACCAAGAAGAGCTGAAGATGTTTTTCGATGAGATAGCCCCCTATGATGGGGCTATCACCAAACCCTATTTTACAACCATGGAAACCAAGGCACTCCGTCCTGGTGGGCTGCTAAATATTGTGGTGCATCCGGAAAACTGCAAGGGTTGCATGGAATGTGTCGAGGTGTGCAACGATCAAGCGTTGGTTGCGGTGCCTCAAAACAAAGCATCCGTGCAGGCTTTGCATCAACGTTGGGTTTTTTGGCAAAAGCTACCCACCACCCGGACGGACTACAGAAGGATTGCTGACTTGGAAGAGGGCATCGGTGCCCTTGAAGGTCTGTTGCTGGATAAAAAAACATATTTCGCCATGCTTGGCGGCGATGGTGCCTGCCTGGGTTGTGGAGAAAAGACGGTGACCCATCTTTTTATCTCGACCCTCACAGCCTTGATGGCCCCCAGGGTGGAGGCCTTTTTGGCTGAGTTGGACCAGTTGGTTTTAGGTTTGAAAGCCAAGATTTCAGAGTCCCTAACCCCCAAACTTGAGGATTCTGCGGCCTTGGAGACCTTTCTACAGGGCCACAAAAAGCAGACTGTCAGTTTAAAATCCATCAGCACCGAGTTAAATCTAGACCAGCCCTTAGACGGCTCAACTCTATTAGAGCAAGCTCACTTGATTCATGAGTTGGAAGCCTTAAAAGAACTCTATTTAGGCGGCCCAACAGGACAAGGTCGGTCCTTGATGGGCCAAATCAACTCCACCGGTTGCAGCTCTGTTTGGGGCTCTACCTATCCCATCAACCCCTATCCCGTCCCTTGGGTGAATCACCTCTTCCAAGACGCCCCCTCCATTGCGTTGGGGATATTCGAAGGCCACATGTCTAAAATGGCGGAAAACTTCAAGGTGGTCCGTCGGGCTAAAACTCAATTAGGCCAATTGGAACCGGAGGATTTGACCTATTTCGATTGGGAGAGCTTCACCGACCCAGAATATGACCTTTGCCCGCCAGTGGTTTGTTTGGGTGGGGATGGGGCCATGTATGACATTGGTCTTCAAAACCTCTCCCGGCTCCTGATGACCGGTAAACCCATCAAGGTGGTGATCTTGGACACCCAAAGCTATTCCAACACCGGCGGCCAAGCCTGCACTTCTGGGTTTAAAGGCCAGGAGTCGGATATGGCCATCTTTGGAAAACAGCATCACGGGAAAAGCGAGACTAGGAAAGAAATCGGCCTGATCGCTTTAGCCCACAGGAACTCCTTTGTTTTGCAAAGCGGCCTTGCAAGCAGCAGCCACCTGATTGAAGGGGTGATTCGAGGTCTTAAATCAAGGAGACCGGCGCTCTTTAACCTCTACTGCACCTGCCAACCAGAACATGGTGCAGCGGATGATACATCCACCAAACAGGCCAAGCTCGCGTTAGAATCAAGGGCCTATCCCTATTTTTCTTATGATCCTGACCTCGGTGATCAGATCCAAGATTGTTTGGATTTGAGCGGGAACCCCAATGTGAATCAGGACTGGTTGAGCTTACCTGGAGCGGATGAGTCTGGGGAAGTGACCTTCACTTTCGCTGATTTTGCCATCACAGAAGGAAGGTTTCGCAAGCATTTTACCGATTTAGACCCAGAGTCACCGGCCCCCACCGATGTGGCGGACTACCTCGAATTGGACGAGAAAGAACAACTGGAGGTCACCCCTGTGGTCCGGGTTCAAGTCAAAGATGGAGGGTGGCAGTTGTTACAAGTCAGCCGAGAAATCACCGAATCCTGTTTGGACAGGAGGGACTTTTGGCGTAAACTCCAGTCTTTGGCTGGTTTGAATCAAGTAGAAGTGAATGAAGCGGAAATCAAAGAAACCTTACAAAAACAACTCCATGTTTCTTTGACCAAGGCCTTGATCAACTTAACCAAGGGGGAGGGATGAAAAGCTTTCCCCAAGGGATTCACCCGCCACAAATGAAGGACCAAACCCAGTCGGTCGCCATCAAGCGTTTTGACTTTGCGCCCTATTACATTTTGTTGTTAAACCAACAAATCGGAAAGCCCGCTATCCCGGTGGTGAAAGAGGGTCAAGAGGTGCTTCGAGGGGAGAAAATAGCCGACGCCGACGGGGATTTTTCCTCACCGATCCATTCGCCGGTCACCGGCAAGGTCGTCAAGCTTGGGTTGAGCTTAGACTTAAATGGCGCCATGGTGCCCTCTATCATCACCGCGCCCTACCCCGCCTCCAGCCAAATACCACAGGTTCTGAACCCCTCTAACCCCCTGGACTGTACCCAAGAAGAGTTGATCCAAAAAATCAAAAACATCGGCATGGTTGGCTTGGGGGGGGCGGCCTTCCCCACCCATCTGAAGCTCAAAAGCTCCATCAAAAAAGGGGTAAAAACCTTGGTCATCAATGGCTGTGAATGTGAGCCTTACCTCACCGCAGACCACCGGATCATGTTGGAAAAACCGGAGCAGATAATCCAGGGGGTTCGGATCTTACTCAAGGGGTTGAACGCCGAAAAGGCGATCATTGCCATTGAAGACAACAAGGCTGATTGCCTGCCTGTTTTACGCAAGTTCATCACAGCAACCGACAAAATCACCGTCGAAATTTTACAGACTAAATACCCCCAAGGGGCGGAAAAAACCTTGATCAAAAGCCTTTTTGATTTAGAAGTCCCCAGCGGTGGTTTGCCTGCTGATCTAGGGATCATGGTCGCTAACATCACCACCTTATTTGAGTTAGGCGCATTGTTGCCGCTCAATCAAGGGATCATTGAGCGAGTGGTTACCATCACCGGAGATGGAGTAAAAAAACCTGGGAACTACTTGCTCCCTATAGGTACACCCCTGGAGTTCATCTTGGAAAAACTGGAGGTCAATCACCGCCACCCTCAAGTGATCTTTGGTGGCCCGATGATGGGCAAGCCAGTGACCTGCACCCAAACGGCAACCACCAAAGGGGTGACAGGTATTTTGATCTTGAAAGGCAAAACCCAACAGGCGACATCGCCGCCTCTAGCTTGTATCGGTTGTGGGGAATGTGTGGCCCTCTGCCCGCTCTATTTAAACCCCTATGAAATGGTGAAGTTAGCGCAGAACAGCCGGTTGAGAGAATTACGGGACAAATACCATTTGTTTGATTGTTTTGAATGTGGAAATTGCTCTTGGGTTTGCCCTTCAAAGATTGAGCTGACCCAAAGCTTCAAGACCGCCAAAAGCCAGATTCAGAACCTAAAACTTCATCCCTTAAAAACGGCATGAGAGACTATCTAAAGGTTGTGGTTGGGCCTGCTCCCTACATCAGGAAACGTCGCTCGACCCAAGTGATCATGGCTGAAGTGTTTTGGGCTCTGCTACCCATTTGGGGGCTGTCGATCTTTAAGTATGGCCTTGTCTCGCTGCTCATGGGCCTTTTGTGCCTGATCGTTTCTGTAGGTTTTGAACATTGGATTTTAGTGTTGAAAAAGCAAAAGCCTTTGGGTGTGCTTCATGACTATTCCGCCGCAATCACTGGCCTTTTGCTGGCCTTGACTCTACCTCCTTCCTTGCCCTTTTGGATCGCTGGTCTTGGGGCCTTGATATCGATGAGCTTGGGGAAACATATCTTTGGGGGCTTAGGGCACAACCCCTTTAACCCGGCCATTGTGGGCAGAGTCTTCCTACAGGTTAGCTTTACGGTCCCTATGACCCATTGGTCGCCCCCATGGTTGGCAAACCGGTTTTTCAGCATTTTTGAATCAAACCTCGCTTGGCCCTTCATGCGGCCTGTCCTAGACGGCGTCAGTGGGGCTACGCCTTTGGGGTTGTTTAAGTTTGAAGATACGCCGACCCCTTGGGTTCATTTTATTTTGGACCAGACCTCAGGTTGCCTCGGGGAGGTGTCACCTCTGCTGATACTGTTGTTAGGCTTGGTTTTAGCGTTTAAAAGAGCCCTGGATTACCGTATCCCTGCCAGCGTGATCTCCATCACCTTGATTCTATCAAGCCTCTTTTATCTTGTGGGGAAGGGACCTGACCCGCTCTTTGTACTGGCTAGTGGCGGTTTCATGCTCGGCGCATGGTTCATGGCCACAGACATGGTTTCTAGCCCGGTGACACCCCTAGGGGTTTGGCTCTACGGGGGGCTGATAGCCCTGTTGATCGTTAGCATCCGCCTTTGGGGAGGAATGCCAGACGGTGTCGCCTTCGCCATTCTCTTGGGGAATGCTGTGGTGCCGCTGATTCATTTGGGAACCCAGCCTCGGGTCTTTGGAACCCAAAAAAGGGGGAGCTTGCCATGAATGTCCATTCCCTTAAAATAATATCTGCCTTGACGGTACTGGCTGCCATTGCAGCCACCCTGCTGCAACTGGTGGTGTTCCTCACCAAGCCCATCATCGCAGAGAATCAGGCAGAGTACCTCAGGTCAGCGATCTACCAAACCCTACCTCAAACCAGGGTTATCCAAGGTTATGATTTTGTGGGGGGAAAACTAGAAAAAACCTTGTCACCTCAGCCCGAAATCTTTGCCGCAATCAATCAACAGGGAAAAACCACCGCCTACCTGATTCAAATGCAGGGCCAAGGCTACCAAGAGTTGATCAAACTGCTCATCGCCTATGACCGGACAAACCAACGCCTGAAAGGGATTAAGGTGCTTCAAAGCAAAGAAACTCCAGGCCTGGGGGACCGCATCATCACAGACAGAGCCTTTTTGTCGCAATTTGAAGATTTTGAACTGACCCAAACGCCCTTGAGTTTGACAAAAAAGGGAAAGGGAAAAGGGCCAAGCAACATCGACGGCATCACAGGCGCAACCATCAGTTCTAAGGCAGTGGTACAGATTATCAATCTCGCAGCCCGCCACTACTTCCCCAAGTTCGAGCAAGCAAGAGGGGAGCAGCCATGAGCACAGAAAGAAAAAATCTAGATTTACTGATCAAGGGGATTTGGAAAGAAAACCCTGTTTTTGTGCAACTCTTGGGTATGTGTCCCCTGCTGGCTGTCTCGAATTCGGTGCAAAATGCCCTATTTATGGGGCTCGCCACGACCTTTGTCTTGGTCAATTCCGCTACGTTGGTTTCTCTGTTAAGAAACTTAATCCCCAAAGAGGTGCGCATTGGTTGTTATATCTTGATCATTGCGACCTTTGTCACCATCACAGAATACGTCATGCAGGCGGTGAGTTTGGAGGTTTACCGTAACCTAGGGGCCTTCACGTCCTTGATCGTGGTCAACTGCATCATCCTAGGACAGGCAGAGTCCTTTTCTTCCAAAAACAAGCTTTTGCCTTCTGTTTTCCACGCCTTTGGTCGGGGAGTGGGCTTTTCCTTTGCCATTTTATCCATGGGCACCCTCCGGGAGGTCATTGGGTCCGGCAGCTTTTATGGGGTGTCCTTGTTTGGACCGAACTACCAGACTTGGACCATCTTGATCCTACCTAGTGGAGGCTTTTTTGTGTTGGCGGTGTTGATGTTACTCTACGGCAAACTAAACAGGCGGGCACCATGAACGGGGATAGCTTGGGTTATATCTTTATCAGCAGCCTCTTGATCAACAACTTTGTCTTGAGTTATTTCTTGGGCATTTGCCCCTTTTTGGGGGTGTCTGGGAAGATCGACACGGCCCTGAAGATGGGCATTGCCGTCACTTTTGTGATGCTCTTGAGCTCCTTGGCGGCCTCTGGGATTCACTTTTTATTGGTGATGCTAGACGCCCTCTTTTTGCAGCTGATTTCGTATATTTTGGTGATAGCCTCCACGGTGCAACTGGTGGAGATGATCATCAAAAAATACAGCGAGGCCCTTTTTGAGGCTCTGGGGATTTTCCTGCCCTTGATCACCACAAACTGTGCGATCCTTGGGGTGGCCCTGTTCCAGACCGCCAGAGCCTACAACCCCGTTCAATCCTTGGTTTTTGCCTTGGGTGCCGGTTTGGGCTTTACCCTAGCCCTGTTGATCATGGCCGGATTGCGGGAAAAACTAGAGCTGGCCAGGGTGCCCAGTTTAACCGAAGGGACCGCTTTGATTCTCTTTGTAGCAGGTATCTTGTCCATGGGGTTCATGGGTTTTGCAGGCATGGGAGGCTAAAATGGGTTTTTGGGCTAGCTTTTTGGTTTTATTTGTTCTTATCGGTATTTATGCTTGGTTTGAAGTCAAAAAAGCTGACGAAAAATCGACTGACAAGGTTTGCAAAAATTGCCCTAAATCGTGTATAGGTAAACTAGGTGAGGAGGATGTATGAACCGAACTGAGATTTCTCAACATATCCTAGAGATAGTCAGCGATGCTGGTGAAGGAGCCCAAAAAGCTGGGAGCATCTTTGCTGGTTGCACCGCAAAAATGGGCAACTACCTTTGGACGGTGGAAATCATCCCGTCAGAAATCCAACCCCCTCCGCACACAACCCGTGGCTCTTCGGGTATCCGCATCCGTTTTGGTACAGACCTGGTGACCAATGGCGGCAACCTCACCGACTTGATTTTTGTTTTTAATGAGATGTCTCTGCTCGCTCGCATCGAAGCGGGTTCGTTGTCCAAGGATGTGATTGTGCTGATCGACAACCATTGGGCGAACGACAAAAACCCCGAGATCGCTGGGCAGTATCATCAAATCATAGAGGGCTTACAAGCCCAGGGGGGCACCGTATTTGAACTTCCCTTGAGCGAGGAAGTAGAGAGGTTCACCGAAGACCCCAAAAAGGGCAAAAATATGTTTGTCTTAGGGGCCTTAGCCTATATCTACCAACGTGATTTGGAGATCATGCAGGAGGTCGCTGCAACAACCTTTCAGGGGAAGCCACAAGAGATTTTGGATATAAACCAGACGTTGATCCAAGGGGGCTATGATTGGGCAGCGGCTAACCTGGACTTTGGTTTTTCTCTGGAAGCCTCCACCCACACAGACCCGATGATTTCCATGAACGGTAATCAGGCATTGGCTTACGGGGCCATTGCGGCAGGCTTTGAACTTTGTTCCATGTACCCCATCACCCCTGCAAGCTCGGTGTCCCACACCTTGGCCACCTGTTTTGAGGAGTTTGGTGGCATTGTCCACCAAGCAGAGGACGAAATCGCTGCCATTGGGGTGGCGGTGGGGGCTAACTTTGGTGGGAAGGCCGCCTTCACCGTGACCAGCGGTCCAGGCATGGCCTTAAAAACAGAATTTATGGGGTTGGCGGTGATGACCGAAACCCCGCTGGTGATCATTGACGTGCAACGAGGGGGACCCAGCACAGGGCTCCCGACCAAAATAGAACAGGGGGATTTGCTGAGTTGCATCTACGGCACCCCTGGTGATGCGCCTAAGGTGGTCATGGCTGCCAGTTCCATTGCGGAATGTTTCAGCTTGATGAAAACCGCTCGGATGATTGCGGAAAACTTGCGGATGTTGGTGATCTTACTCAGTGACAGTAACCTTGCCACAGTGGTGCAGCTTTTCAAACGGCCAGAGGTGAGCGAAATCCACTCAAGCCAACCCCACGCAGCGAGCGAAGAAGACCTGCCCTACCACTGGGATCAAATCACAGGTGTGGCCCCAAGGTTAATTCCTGGGGTTTCCAAAGAAGTGGGCATGACCAGCAGCCTCAATCATTCACAGCAGGGTCTGGTGCGCTATGATGCCAGCTCCAATGAACAAACCCACCAAATGCGAAGCCACAAACTGGCCACCCTACGAAAAAGCCTTAAACGACCTGATGTCTTAGGCCCTGAAACAGGGGACTTGTTGTTGGTTGGTTGGGGCAGCACCAAGGGAGCCATTGAAGAGGCAGTCAGCTTGGCTCAAGGGAAAGGAATTCAGGTTTCAGCGATGCACCTCACCTTTTTAAACCCCTTGCCACCAGAGCTAACAAAAATCTTCTTGGGCTTTACCAAGGTGGTGACTGTTGAAATCAATTTTCAAGACCTTCCAGGCGACCCCATCACAGACGATGAACCCCGGCAAAGCCAACTGGCCACCTTACTGCGAGCTCATTGCCTGTTGCCCATTGAATCCTTTGCTCGGGTTTGGGGCAGGGCTTTGATGCCCAAAGAGATCCTCGGTGAAATCGAACGACGGACAAATCCTAAGGAATATACCCATGGAGAAGAGCCATGAAAGGTCTGCACATTGATCAGTTTACCCCGGACTATTGCCCTGAGGACAAAAACTTCACCTTGGCCGATTATGAAGGGGAGCAGCCTCGGTGGTGCAAAGGTTGTGGTGATTTCGCTATCTTGACGGCCTTAGAAAAGGTCTTGGCCACCAACAAAACCCCGGCCAATGAGTTGGTTTGCGTTTCCGGCATTGGTTGTTCTAGCCGCTTCCCCTATTACCTCAAGACCTTTGGTTTTCATGGGGTACATGGCAGGGCCTTGCCCATTTCCACAGGGGTTAACCTCGCCAACCCTAAATTAAAAGTGGTGACCATCATGGGGGATGGCGACTGTTTTTCAATTGGCTTGGGGCACTGGATCCACGCCCTGAGATATAACCCCAATCTTTTGGTTTTGGTTTTTGACAATGAAATCTACGGCCTGACCAAAAAACAGACCTCCCCCACTACGCCCTTAGGTACCTCAACCCGGACCACCCCGGACGGGCCTTACTTGCCCCCGCTGAACCCCTTAAAATTGATCATGGGGGCCACAGGGGTTAGTTTTGTGGCCCAAGCAGCCACCTGGATGCCAGCCCACTTGACCGCTTCCATCCAAAAGGGCTTTGAACACCAAGGCCTGAGCTTCATTCGTGTCTTGCAGCGGTGCCCCATGTTTTCGCCCCAAGCCTTTGGTGATGGTGGGAAACAGAGGGAATTATTCCAGTTTATCACCGACCCAGAGGGCATTCGGGTGGACCCCAGCTTGGCCCAGGTGGCGGGCCAGATTACCCATGACCCAAGGGACCTTCGGGCGGCCCAAGAACTGGCCAACAGCTCGGATCACAGCGAAAACCCCAGCCCTTTAGGTTTGCTCTTTCAAGACCCAAGCTTGGCCAGCTATGACCAGATCAGGTTAGGGCATTTGCCAAGCCTTAGCCCGAAGGAAAAAGGAGCTTTGTTGATGAAAAAATTAAAAAGCTATGGAAGCTAAACTTAGAGCCTGTGAAAAACGATGAAAGATGAACTCTTAAAACTTACCCAAACGATCTGTGCCCCTAGCCCTTTGCTGAGTGAAGTCAAAGCAAAGCTAGGCATGAGCGAAACGTTAGACTTTGGTGCAGACCAAATTGACAGCAAAAAGCTAGGCTTGAGTCTGTGCCCAGGCGAAGAGGCATCAGGCCCGATGACAGCCAACTGGGATGACGTTTTTCAAGCCCTTTCCGGTCCTGTTGTTTTACGGGGATTGGAGGATTCGGACAGGATTTTTCATGTGTATGATACCCATATGGAACTTGCGATCCAGGCTTTTCGTTTGCTGAAGCCAGAATCAAAGGTGACCTCTTGGACCCAGTTAAACAATGAGGATTTTTTAAAAATTCCCCCGGTGGTCATCTATCTTCAAGTGCAACAACTTGAACCACAAATTTTGGCCCCATTAGCTGAAATCATGACAGGCGAAAGGGAGTTTAAGGTGATTGTTTCCCAGGCTAATCTACACCAAAACCAGCCCCGAGAAGGCAGGGCTCTACCTCTGCAAAATCACCTTGATCTTGGCTTTTTTGGGCTGTTTTTCAGGCAATGGCTGGTGCTGCAAACCCCCGTCGGTGGCAAAGGATTTAGCATCCTCTTCCAAAAGGCGATGGAAAGTCCAAGGCCAGCTTTGATTTCCCTGTATGACCCGAGCGAAGCAAACCTAAACCAATTCGCCTTGGAAACCAGAGCATTCCCCAGCCTTCTTTATGACCCTGAAATCGCCTTGGATTGGGAAGGCTCCTTGGATATCTCACAAAACCCCAGCCCCACCAAAAGCCTGGTTCGATCTGCCAAAGGCGAAGCTTTAACCTTGGCTCATTTCCTCTTTAAACAAAACCCAGATCTTTTTGAGCCCCTGGTAGGCAACGCTGTCCCTCTAGACACATGGCTTGAAGGGGACAGGTCCCTGGCTCCTTACCTTGATATCGAGGGTGAAGGTACAAAGTGGGCCATTCCACCGAGCCTACAGGAGCAAATCATTTCTCAGGTTCAACTTTGGGGCGACTTGCAAAAGATGGCCGGGATCACAGAAACAACAAAGCCCCAACAGGGGGTTGAGGGCTTAGACGAAATCATCAAAAGGACCAATGAAAAGGCCGTTGCAGAGGCGATGGAACGCCTTTCAGCCAAGCTTTTGGGCATCAGTGGCATCGCCATAGGAGACGGTGAAATCACCCTGGAAACTGAGGCTGAAACCGATTCAGGGGCAGCATCAAGGCACACTCAGGAGCCTGAGGAAGAGCCAACTACCGCCGAGGCAAAAACCACAGGAAAAGGCCTCGCCAATGAGGAAGCTTGGATAGAATCACCGCTTTGCACCGCCTGCGATGAATGTACCGGAATCAACCCGAAGATCTTCGCCTACAACGGTGAAAAGCAAGCGACCCTGATCAACCCTGCCGGCGGGCCTTTTGCCGATTTGGTTAAAGCCGCCGAAAAATGCCCTGCCTCGATCATCCACCCTGGCGTGCCACTCAACGGGAAGGAAAAAAACCTTGATAAATGGCTAAAAAGGGCGGCCAAACTGGCTTGAAGACAGTGAATGGAAATGGGTCGAGCCGAAAAATCAGGGGAATGATAATACATTTCTAGATCATGCAGCACAATGAAACAACCCTAACCCTGGAGTTGACCCAAGAAGCAGAAATACGCAGGCCAAACCCATGAAAAAAAAAGCATTGAACAGTGTCCGTGGTGCCCTACTGAGCGGGGAAGCTTAGCTTAGTGTTATTGATGGTGACGGTAAAGGCACTACCTGCGTAGGCGCCGTTGGTGATCTCTATGGCTTTGATATCGGAAAGCGTTTTTTTCAAGGTCGCTGCAGTGATTTTTAGGTCTTGGAAGTTTTTGGTGTAAAGAAACACACCGTTGGTCCCGCTCGCAAGGTCTGACATCACACCGACGTCGGTGAACAAGGTTCCCATGATGATGATCGGGATTTTATTCGCAGCGGCCAAGCTAATCAATGCGGCTTTATCGTAACTATTCGAGGAGTTTTCGAAGCCGTCTGTGGTAACAATCAAAAAACGAATCGGTGAAGTTCTTGCTGTTAAAGCGGTGACCCCTGTCCCAATGGCGTCATAAAGAGCGGTTCCACCACGGGTGAAGGTTGTGTCTTTGACAACTTGACTGTTCAGTAGGTCGAAATCGGTGGTAAAATCTTGTTTTTGGCTCACTGTGGTTGAAAACAGCCTGATTTCGCTTTCAAAAAAACCTTTCAGCCCAACAAAAAAATCCTGATAGATTCCGATGGAATCATCGATATCTGTATCTGACATACTGCCAGAGTAATCAACGATCATGGATGTTGACATCAAGACGGCCCCATAATCAGCCACCGATTTCACTTCGAAATCAGTGGACGCCAATTTAGTTGTCCCTACTTTAACGGTGACATCTGAAACCGCCAAATTTGACAAGCCAGTTCCCATTACAAACAATACCGGTTTTGAAGCGATCTTGGTTTGCCCCACTGATAAGGTGAGGTCGCTCAGGTTATTACTGCTTGTAGGTAAAGCGGCTTGGATCGCAGATCTGCACTCATCAGTGATCGTGTTTGAGGCCTTGATTTCTTCGATATTACAGGAATTCGGGAGTGTTTCTTTACATCCGAAAAACGGCAACAGAAGCAGGCTGAGAACAATGATTTTATGCATAGGTGTACCTTGCAGCAATATTCAATACTCAAACGATTCTTTGTGCACACAGACGACACAGCTTTTGAGGAACAATATAAATCGGTCTCAGTATCTCATATTTATTTGGGGATTTATAGCGAAAAAAGTGTATTTCGGGTAATGGGTAGGAGAAACAAACTACCTTGAGAGAGGCCCTCGGGAGGGGGGGGGGGATAGGGATTCTCGGAAATACCCTCTACTTCAGGTCGTGAAGCCAGGCACAAAGGCTGATTGGTCTGGGTGAAAACCAATGGAGAAGAGTGTTCGTCCCCCTGGCCTTGTAGCTATTCAACAGCTCTGACGGCGAAGCCAAAACCCAATATACCTTGTGACATTGGGCTTGTTGGAGCGTTGCCCAGCCTGTGCTTAGCGGATCAACCTAAAGCACAAATTGGCTCACATGACCAGAAAGCATCCCAGCTACTTTTTGTAACTCCGTCGCTGTTTTAGTGACTTCGCTGGCAGATGCGGATAGCTCGACTGCCGCCGCTGCATTTTGCTCGCTGCCATGGGCTACGTGGTCCGATGCCTCAGTGATTTGTACCACCAGATTGGATTGTTCGTGCAGGCTGTGATCAATATCATCAACCTTTACGCCGACAGCGCCGACCTCTTCGATGATTTTTCCAATGATGTCATTGGAATGCTGGATAACCTGTTTCCCTTCTTCAATATTCGTCGTGCTGGCCTCAATCAAATCGTGGATTTCGGTTACAGCACGTCCACTACGTTCCGCAAGGCTTCTCACTTCCTCGGCCACCACAGCAAACCCTTTCCCCGCTTCCCCAGCCTTAGCCGCTTCGATGGCCGCATTGAGGGACAACAGGTTTGTTTGGTTGGCAATGTCGGTAATCACAGAAATAATGCCCTTGATCTTATGGCTGCTTTGTTCGATTAGGTCCATGGATTGATCTGTTGAAGTGAGTGCTTTACTCCCTTCATTGGCCTGTTCAACGGCCTGATGGGCTTGTTTGTTCACAAAGTCCAGCCGGATCAAGCTTTCTTGGTTGTTTGCTTCGATGTTAACAGCCATTTCATTGGTTTGTTTGATGGACTCTGATGTTTCATCCAGCTGCAAAGCAATTTCGTTGGCTGTTTTATCCATTTCTTCTGAGGTTGCCGCTAGCTCTGTGGAAGAAGAAGCCAGTACAGTCGAGCAATATTGGATTTGTTTTAAGATCTGTTGCACATTCTCAACAAACTGATTGAACCAGTCAGATAACTCTCCAAACTCATCCTTACGCTTTAAGTCCATCCGTTTGGTCAAGTCGCCTTTGCCAGTGGCAAAATCTTTCAACATGGCCAGCATCATCCCGATGGGCTGTAACACTGCTTTGATGGTGAAAAAACCTAGGAGAAGGATAGCGAACACGGAGCCAATACAAACCAACAAGGTAGTTTGGAAAACGTAATAAGCGTTTTCTTCATAAATGTCGACCAACTCCATCAAATAACTCACTTGTTGGGCCTCTAACCCTGCCAAGGCTTCGATTCGTTTGGTAGAGGCAGCGAACCAAACTTTAGGAGCGATTTCAAACTTTTTTTCTTTGAGTGCAAGATCACGATATTTCTGAACATCCTGCCCGGTGGAGCCACTGAGGGCAGATTTCAACTGACTGACCGAAACCGCAGGTGCTAAGGACTCGAAAAATCGTAACATAATATCTTGAGTTACGATCAACCGAAGTGCCTTCGCTTCAAGCCCTGGGGCAAAGCCTTTGGCCCCAAATGTATTGCTCAAAACCGCTCGTTCAATCCCAGCGTTTTCTTTGGCGGTCAAAAAATTAAAAAATGCAACATAGGGGCTTGTCAGGCCTGCAATGTTAGAACTAGCCCCCATATCCAGAACCAAAGCTAAACCTAAGGTATTGCCACCGGTATAGAAGGCCAATGCCTTGCCGAGGGGGAGCGATAAACTTGTGATGGATCGCCGGATATCTCTAAGCGGTTGGTAGTGATCAAGAAAAATTTGTAATTTCTTGGCTATATGGGGATGGAGTTCTGCTAAGTCAATTGAGGCGACTTGGGTGGACAACTCCTCCAGCCTTACATCTGCCTTTTGACGTTGTGTGACCAATGCATCTTTAAAAGACTTCCCGTGAGAACCCAAATATCCCGCACTCATCCCTCTCTCTTTTTGCAGCTCATGCACCGCTTTCCCAATAGCACGGCTTATTTCAACATAATGCCTCACTTGCTTTGCATGCCTGATATCTGCATAACTCGCAGTAATATAAACATACCCAAAGTACATTAAGATCAATACAGGCAGGCCAACCAAGGCCAATAGTTTTCGCTTTGTGTTCATTTTCTTCCTAGAGGGGACGAGAGCTATCACTGGAATTTTCATACCATACTGTAACAATTATGATAATTCAAGTCAGTTCGATTTTTTTCATTTATGTAAGCAACCTTGCCAATTATCGAAGGAATCGACTTCGGTCTGTATGAACCACAGTGTATTTTTATCTAGGGGAATGGGTAAGGGCCTTTTTTTTGGCACATACGCCAGCTGTATACTCTTGAGGGAGTGATCAGGCGACTCAGGCAAAGACGGGGGCAAGTGAAACATGGCTGAGCGGAGGGCTCCGCTCAGCGCAGGGGTCTAAAAGTTGTTTTTCACCAACGGTTTTAAATTCGTTGCTTGGGGTACATGACACTGTACACAAAAATAACGTGATTGGTCATAGGTACCTTCAAGCTTTACAAAACCGGTCACTCTAGTTGTTTGAGGTTTAGAGGTATGGTCTAAGACAACAACCGGCTCCTGTAAGTGACTCGCAGGCAACGCCGGGATTGGGTCGCCTCCTGGGAAATGACAGCCCAAGCAGCTGTTGTCTGCTGCAGTGATACTCAATCCCTCAGTGCTGTGAGGGATTTGTGGCGGTGCACCTGGGTAGGACCGAGGTAGCTTTTGGCTGGTAAAAGGTTGCTGGGTCGAATATTGCGGCCCATCTAACGGTTTAGGAGCTTGGTTGACACAATCTTTACGCAAAGAAACATCTTGGCAACCAATCAATTTTTTACTGGTCTTTTGGGGACCAGCACAACTAACAAATAAAATCGCCCCGAACAACAGGACGCCGAGAAATGAGAATCGTTTCATCTGGGCCTCCAGCCGATCAGGTTACTTTGGTGATTTGAACAGCGCACTTTTTATAGTCCGTCTGTTTCGATAAAGGACAAGTTTGATCCAAGGTTAATTTGTTGATCAAGACATGTTCATCAAACCAAGGAACAAAAACTGACCCTTGGGGCATCCTGTTCCGTCCGTCAATCTCCACTCGGGCAAAGACTTCACCTCGTCTCGATGCGATGCGGGCCAAGTCCCCATTTTTTAAGCCTTTAGCTTTTGCATCCTTTCGGTGCATCGCAACCGTGGCATTAGGAGCCGCCTTATATAACTCTGGCACCCGACGAGTCATGGTTCCAGAATGCCAATGTTCAATCAACCTGCCGGTACAAAGCCAAAAATCATATTCCTCATCCGGCATTTCCGGGGGGTCAGCGTAGGGTCGGAAAAATATCTTCGCTTTCCCGCCCCGGATGTTCCCATGGCTATCTTTCGAATCAAACAGATTCAGTTTTCCTTTAGCCGGATCAGGCCCATTGAGGTCCCCTTGGGCAATGGTCTTTAACGCCGCACCATAAAAGTTAATTCCTTCACCAGGAGCAACATAGGGATCAACTCCCTCTAGATACCTCCAAGGGGTTTCCTTGCCGTCAACCACTGGCCAACGCAATCCAGGGACGTCGTAATAGAGTTCAAAAGGAGCCAAGTCATGGCCATGACCGGCACCAAATTTCCGGTATTCTTCCCAAAGTGCCTGTTGCACAAAGTATCCTTGGGATTCTGCTACATGGTTTTTTCGGCCATTCGCCAGTTTCGATGTTTCATCCCAAGGGAAGGCCTTCCCAGGTTTTTCAAACAAAACGTGAAACAAGGTATCGGTCTTTTTATAACCCATCGCCAAAGCCCCTGATAAAACGTCAGGTAGCTTGTCATTCCTGACACCTTTCAGAGGGGTTTCGCCCCAAACTTCTTCGAGGGTGAAATGTTTGGCTAACTCTAGGTATTGCCAAGTGTCGCCCATCGCCTCCCCTGGAGGGGAAACTTGCTCTCTCCAAAGCTGGGTTCTACGTTCTGCGTTGCCGTAGCCACCCCATTTTTCATAAATCATTGCCGAAGGTAACACTAAATCCGCAACCTTGGTGCTGATCGTGGGGTAGACATCGGACACCACGATGAAGTTGTCAGGCCGACGAGCGGCTTCGAGCGCCGGGGTTAAATTTGGGTAATCTTGGAACGGATTCGCCACCTGGGACCAAAAAAAGTTGATCTTTCCTTGCCCAAGCTCACGCATCACTTTCACCGCATGTGGCCCTGGCTTTGGGTTCAAGGTCCCCTCCGGTAGCGCCCAGATTTCCTCTGCGGTTTTCCGGTGTTTTGGGTTTCCAATCATCATGTCTGCCGGGAGCCGGTGAGCAAAGGTGCCCACTTCTCTGGCGGTCCCACAAGCAGAAGGTTGACCGGTCAACGAAAAGGCCCCATTGCCTGGGGTAGCTTGTTTGCCAGCCAGTAAATGTACCGTGTAGGCCAGCTCATTAACCCAACTACCTCGGGTGTGCTGGTTCATGCCCATGGTCCAAAAACTAACGACCTTACGGCCTTTTTCTGCGTAGGATTCTGCCAAGGCAACCAATTTCTTTTTGAACGAAGATAGGCTCTCGCTTTTGTCTCCTTTAGCAAGCTCCGCTACATACTCCAGGGTATACGGCTCAAGCCCCTTTTTGAACTCATCAAAACTAATGGCCCAATGTTTCACTGGCTTGGCGGTGTTGTTTTGCGGCACTTTGATTCCTGCTCCAGCTGCCCCTAAGCCTAAGGCAATAGCCCCCTCTTTTGACAAGGTGACTTCGTGTTCCCTTGGGTCGTCGGGCGGTAGTCCATACCCAATGTCTGTGGGTCCAGCTGCAAAAACGGTGTGCTTTTTGACAAATTCCCAGTCCACAGCGTCATGATCAATCAGGTACTTAGCGATGTAGTTGAAGATAGCCAAGTCCGTGTTTGGCTTGAATAGAATTTCAACATCAGCAAGATCCGAGCTTCGGTTGGTGTAGGTACTGAGGTTAAATAGCTTTATTTTTTTGCCCCCACTCAACCTTCGTTTGACCACACGGGTCCAAAGGATGGGGTGCATTTCGGCCATATTCGCCCCCCACAATGCAAAGGTATCGGTTTGCTCAATGTCGTCGTAATTTCCCGAGGGCTCGTCAATCCCAAAGACCTGGAAAAAGCCGACCACTGCACTGGCCATACAATGTCTTGCGTTTGGCTCAATGCTGTTGGACCGAAACCCAGCCTTGATCAGCTTATTGGCGGCGTAGCCCTCATCAATGGTGTACTGGCCTGAGCCGAACATGGAGACAGCGGCAGGCCCTTTAGTTTTTAAGGTAGCTTTGATTTTCTCAGCCATCACGCTAAACGCTTGGTCCCAACTGATCGGTGCAAATTCGCCGTCCTTATCGAACTTACCGTTTTTCATCCGCAACATTGGTTGAGTCAGCCGGTCTTCGCCATACATAATTTTGGCGTTATAATAGCCTTTGATACACATCAAACCACGGTTCACCGGAGCGTCAGGATCTCCCTTAACCGCAACAATTTTGTCGTCTTTAGTGGCCAGTTTGATTGAGCAACCTGTCCCACAAAACCGGCAAACCGACCGCTCCCATTTCCAATCAAGCTGGTTTTCGGCAGCGCTCGATACAGCGGCCTCAAGCTCAGGTGTAAGTTTCATCCCAGCAGCCAGAGCCGCAGAAGCGGTTAAGGAGCCTTTGATCAATTCGCGACGAGTCCAGTCCATCTTTCCTCTTTGGTTAATGCAGATTATTCGGTTTCACTTGCATAAAAAGCTGTGACCTGAGCGGCCATTACGCCTTCGATTTGCTCAAGCTGGCGCACTCTTTGGCCCGCTTCATGTTCATCTTTGGCCTCAATAGTGACAATCAATTTTGAAGGCTCTTCCAATTGTTGTTCAGCCCAGGGCAGCCCCTCAATGTGCTTCACCACTTGTGGCTGGGAGTCGAGGTCACAAACAATAAACAAAGCTGAGAGGTGCATGATTTCCTTGTTTTACCTGATGATGCTTATGTTTTGAGTCAAGTCTAAACCAACATGCCTCAAGCAGGCAAATTGTTTCACCAGTTTTTCTGAAATAAGTGGTAGATTCCAATCCCTTCGATTTCATTTCTAAGGTTCTATTTAGCCCCCAGCACCCGTTTTATTGATCCATTCGCTGTTAAATTTTTGAAAAATTTTAAATTAATAATGACTAGTTACCTATTATATTCAGAGTATTATATCAAATTTATGTAATTTTAGGGAAGGCTTTCCTCAGGACAACACAAGGAACTTATGTTTGTGTTAACTCAACAAGTTTTTTTGCCCACTCAGCAGATCAAATAACGATGACCAAATATATAGACGGGTTTTCCTTGGGCCGTGAACAAATGATTCACAACGAGGGGTTGCAGGATAAGGCTCAAGAAAAGCTTGAAGAGCAGGCTCTTTTCCTGCTGCTGGATGAAAGTGATCTGGATGATTTTTTGGGAGACCATTGGGAATCTCTGGGTCCCCTGATTTGTCGCTCACTCATCGCACTTCTTACCGGGTATGAGTTTGACCTCACTGAGCTACGTGATGCGTTGTTGGAACAAGCAATGGAGGTCGTGGGGCGTGAAACTGGGAACGGTTAAGGGGGGATATCAGACAATGAAATCTTGCCATCTCCTAATTTATTTACGAGTTCAGCAGAAAGAGGTTCACGAAGAATCTCGGTCACACACAAGAATTATTTTTTATAAATAGGACAAAAATAGGAGCTTTTTTAGGCAAATATTTGTTCGCTTTCCTGACGTAAAAAGAATTGTCACAGTGTCGCCTCGATATCGAGGTAACAGTAGCGGGGGATTTTCTCCGCAACAACCCAGAACCGAATCTAAACAAAGGGAGAACCATGGATTTAACTGTTTCTGATTGGAGCTTGATGATCGATGCATTACTCACGGTAACCGCTGTTTTATTTCCAGCTATTGCCCTGTATGCCGCTGGGGTCAAAAAGGCCAAAGATCAATTGGTCAAAGTCTTAAACCAAACCCCGGTGGATAACCATTCGATTTTGAAGATTGCTGAAGCGTCGGGCCTGAAAAATGCGGCCCAGGCGATTTCTAAACTTCTCTAACACATAACCCGCTGCCAGCCCTGAAAAAATGGGCTGGCAAACCTGAGACAGGAAAAATGGATTTTGAGCAATTAACGACCCAATATTTAGCCCAAGAAGACTTTAGTCAAACTGTATATCGATGCGAGGACGGATTTCTTCGAATCGGTGCTGGGAGAAATATAGAAACCTTGGGACTCACAGAAAAAGAAGTCTTCTATTTGGCAAAAAACGACTTAGCAAACGCATCCAAGACATTGATCAACCAAGTTCGTGGCTGGACATTGATCAGTCCTTCCGTCCAAATAATTTGGTTGCGGCTCTTGATACAAATGGGTGAACAGACCTTGTTCGGGTATTCTCAGTTTGTTGACCTGCTTTGTGCACAACAGTTCGAAGCAGCAGCACTGGAGTTGCAGAGTGTAGACTGGTCGATTAAGTTACCAAATCGGTCCATGCCTTTAATCAACAGCCTCTATAAAATCGCCGAAAAATCGAGTTAAATCAACTTCCTTTAAATTAACAGCAAGAGGACAGGAGGTCCGTTACGCTCCTGTCTATCTGCTAACCTACATAAAACTGACAGCCTAACTGTCATACAATCTATACCAATGAGGGGACGATGACTCGGTCACAAATAAAATATTTGGAGCGTTTAGAGGAAGAGATTGCGAAGTTAGACCCGCAGGAGATACACCTACAGTTTTCAGAGGAACAATCGTTTAAACTGTTTTGTCGGCTACGTTGGCCAGCAACAAAGGGAGCCCCGGTCTGCCCCTATTGCAAATCAAATCAGTCGGTCATTTGGTCTTACACTGCCAGTCGGTCCCAGCTAGGCAAACTTGCGAGGTGCCAGAAGTGTAAAGAAAGGCCGGTGTTTTCCCCACGCCGTTATACAATGGTTTCGGGTTCAACCCTGAGCTATTTAGAATTAATCACTCTTTTGGTCGTTTCAAGGTCACCAGCCTATGAGGGGATATCAAACGATGAGATTTCCCTCCAGTTTGATCTATCCCAAAAGATAGTGGACAAGTATCGGTTACTTTTTAAAAGTTTAACCAGCCTAGCTGGTCTAAGAAGTGAGGAGCCGACCGAAGAAGAAATCCAAAAAGTATCGTTCGGCATACAGCCAAAATCTGGGGCTTCACCGATCGCTGATATAAACCTAGTTCGGCAATCCCTAGCCTCTCTTTTATCGGGCGATTCCCTTTATACAAAGAGGTCGAAGGTGTTTCAACAGCTACGGTTTAGGGTTTTCCCAAAGATGGTCACAGAAAAACAGTTTCACCAAACCTACTGTGACCTTGGAAACCTGTCTCGGTCTGGCCTGGTGAAAATAGGCAACCCTTTAAACAGGATATCCTGACTGTACCCTAGGGATTTATGCCCTGTTGACACTTTATTAGGGTCTCTGAATAATAAACCTGAACAAAGGGTTTAGAGGGGATTATATGGCTGCTTTATCAAAAGGCACACAGATTTTGTTGGTTGATGACCAATCATCAATGAGACAGTTGGTCAAACGGCAGTTGGAGTCAGCAGGGTACAGCGGCATCCAAGAGGCTTCCTCGGGGGTTGAGGCCCTGGTGAAGCTGGATGCAAGTCAGTTTGATTTAGTGATTCTCGATTGGACGATGCCCCAAATGACTGGCTTAGAAGTCTTGAAACAAATCCGCCAAAAAGTGGCTTTCAAAGAGTTGAAAGTGATGATGCTCACTGCTGAGGGTTTGAAAGAAAATGTGATCAGTGCCATCCAAGCGGGTGCAAACGGATATGTGGTAAAACCTTTTACCCTACAGACCTTGATCCAAAAAGTTGCCGCTACACTACCAACCTAAACCTCAAAACAACTGGGCCAAGGCTGTTGTTTATTCTTGGGTTTAAGGATGTGCTCGGTGGGTAGGTATCTTGATCTCTACTTCGAATCCTTTTCCAGGACGGTTGGAAACGCTTACCTTCCCACCCATCGCTTCAATAGACTCTTTGACGGCGGATAGACCAATGCCTCGTCCTGCATTTTGGTTCACCCCATCTTCGGTCGACAGGTCTGCATGGAAAATTAACTCGCACATTTCAGCAGTTTTCAGCACCCGGCGATGTGTCGCTAACCCAAATTTTTTTTGCGCTTTGATTTTGATTTTCTTTGCGTCTAGACCTCGACCATCGTCAATAAACTGCAGCACTAGCCATTTGCCTTGTTGATTCGCCTTAAACAAGAATTTACCTGTTTCTGTCTTACCCATAGCGATTCGCTCGTCGCTTGTCTCTAACCCATGAACGATCGAATTTCTGACCAAGTGGATCAAAGGTTGCAACGTCTCTCGTAAATGATGAGGTATCCTGACAGGGTCGCCTTCACTGATAAACTCTACTTTTTTCCCTAGTTTACTGGCAAGTCTCTGAATTTCTCTGTCATATGACTTCGCCCAGTCGGATGCTGGCACACTAGAAGCTTGGCTCACAATGGATAAGGCTTGTTTTATATCTCCTGATTTTAGCAAACTTTGTAGTTCATAGAACCGGGCAGGATCAATCACAAAACCAAGCAGCCGTTGTTTTAAAGGCTCCGAAAGTTGCTCAAAAAATGAACTGACGAAGGCAACCTGCTCATTAAAGTCTTCCACTGTTTCAGAAAAAAACTCCCCTAATTTGATCTGGTCTTCTAAGCTATGACAGATTTTACAAAGAGCCTTCAGCTCGAACATACCTGCATTTCCCTTCAGTGTATGCAGGTCAAGACGAATGGTTTCGACCTTAGAAACCGGGAGTTTACTTTGTAGTTTCTTGGCTAAGGCCAGCAAGGAAAGGTAGGCTTCGGGTTCTGCTAACAGCCTGGATCGAATTTTTTGTTTATGTTCAAAGTCCGCCAAGGCCATTTCGCTGGTGATATCTGTCATTCCAATATCTAAACCGATCAGTCTACCCTTTGAATCGAGGCATGAATAATAGGACAGCTGCAAATGAAGTTGCCCTAGGTCGGTCCCGGTAGTCAACAAGATGCGCTCTGGAAGAACTGAAAAAATCATTTGACGCTGCTCTTCGTTATACTCAGGGTCAAACAAAAGCTCAAAACTATCCCAACTGTGCATAAACCCAGGGCTTAGACTTTCAACCAACTGGGAAAAGTTTTTGAACCGTAAATCATAGACATTTTGCGAACCTAGGTATTTGAGGCATTGGCTCGATATATCTGAAGTGATTCGGCCTTGGTGGTCAACCCTCACGAGGCCTTGGCTCGTGTGTTGTAGCGATTCGGCCAACCGTAGGCCAAGCTCCAACCTGCGGTCTCCGGTTGTCTTTAAAAGCTGAAGCAAAGTCGAACGAGGGACCAACTCTTGAAACCGTTCGGCGGAAATCCGTAAGGCGATCAGAGCGGTCCCCGCTTGGACCGTTGCGGATGCTGACTGGCCAAGTAGCGCACCCATTTCTCCTAAAAAATCCCCCGTTGACCGTTCGGCAACCACCTCTCCACGGACTAAGATGACCGCTGTACCCTCTACGATCACCCAAAAAGCATCAACCGGCTGGTCAACTTGTAAGATGATTTCACCTTGTTTGACTTCGATAGGTACAAATTCATCTGCCAAGGAGTCCATGTCTTGCTCCTTTAAGTCGCTGAACAAAGAGATTGACTTGAGTGACTGACGATAAAAGTTTTTATCTTTGACTAGCTTCATGAAATCAATAAACTAGGAGGAGGCTGCATTGGAGATAAACATTTATTGAACCCCTTGAGTCAAAGGATGACAAATTCACTGTTTATTTTGGTAAGCATAAAAAAAATAGGGTCTTGATAAACAAGCAAGTAGGAGCAAATAAAAAGGCTAGGGTAGCCCAAGTACGTTACTCAATTCCCTCGCCATACCAACGGCAAAGAGGCAACAGTTCACTAGTATTGCCATGACGGTAAAGAACAGGCTTGCCTCGCCACTTCGAAAGCTAAGGAATACAGTTTTCATTGAAAACTGATCTGATTTGGTCGCCATTCCTGGTTGGACCTCAGAGCGTCGGTTGCGACCCAAAAAACGAAGCAACATCACCAATAGGCCTGCCGAGGCCATCCATAAAAACCAAGAATTATGTACTGTTTCTAAGCCGTTCATGTGGTTTTCTTTGTTTGGTTGAAAACGTGTACTAACACACTACCGAGGAAGACCAGTGTTCCATATAAGTGAACCTCCGTCCAAAATTCTAACGGTTTTGATCCATATAAGTACAACACAAATCCGCTCGCTAAGGTCACCCCTCCTGCAATGGACTGAGTGACTCCCGTGACGTTTCGCAAGTTAAGTACAGTGAGCTGCTTCCAATGCCCGCTGATGTGATCAAAGCTGAACAACAGAAACAAAACTGTATAACCAAATCCAAGCAAAAGGTGGACCCAGATCGCAATATCTAAAGAACCTAAAGCCCATTCGGTCAGCAAAAGACCGGTAAACACCAAAACAAAGGTGGACGTCTTGATCAACAACTTCATGGTTTACTTTTATCGCCTTGGAGCCGCCGAAGCCCTTCTATAATGATCCGGTTCTCGATGGCCCGCAATTTTGTAGTCCGTATAAGCTTACTGTTTTCATCGGTCAAACGTCGGTTATTGATCTCGAAATTTTCGACTTTTTCTTCTAATAAGATAGTTTTTTGACGATCGATTTGAGGGTCATGCTTGGATTTTTCTTTGGCAACCCAGTCTCCAATGGCGTCTTTGAGCAACTCGCTCATTTTGCCTAATTCGGTGCGGACAACTTGTTGCATCTGGGAACGCAACCTTTCTTGGGTCGGTTCTTGATGGAATATATCTAAGATAAACTGCTCGGCTTGAGCAACAGGCTCATCTTTGTTTTCAGAATTTGGGATCGGTGGGTGGTCAGTCATGACGTGCGCAGTTCGCTCAAAATTAGGTTGTTTTTTTCTTTATCTTTAAACTTTTTTAGTCAGGTCGTACAGAAGGAATTTTCCCTTCTGGCTAATTGATATGGTAAACCAAAGTTTTTTGGGCACTGGCCCGCTTTAATCCTAAGGTGATGTTCCGTTCGTTTCGCAACATTTTAAGCAGACTAAAGGCTTTTTCAGGGCTGTCGATCGGCTCACCATTGATCTGCTGGATGACATCGTTATTTTGCAACCCAAGTTTTTCATATAAACTGCCTTTATCAATCGCCTTGATGATATACCCCTCATTTTTTCCGTCTCTAAAATAAGGGATCACTCGTGCCTGGTTGAGCAAAGTAGGTAAGTTGTTCAACTGGGCGTCTACTTCTTCAGAACTGAGGAAAAAGTCTTTTCCATTTTTAGAATTTGCCTTCGCTGGTCCCGTTGCCTTCGGCTTTTGTTCCCTACCTGCCCTCGTTTTAGCAAAGCTTTTTGCAGGGGCTACTTTTTTGGGAGTTTTTTCGTTGTTTAAGGACAGCCAGATTTCTTCGGCCCCTTGGACTAACAACACTTTGGCGTTATCTAAAGTCCCTTTGATTTCTTTGATCACACCGGGGCCATCAAAGACCGTTTCCCCTTTGGCAAAGACCCCTTGCTCCGAAGATGTTTGGTCCGACAACATAGCCAGTTTATGACGCCCTTGATAGATCCCCATCAACCTGAGGTGGGATGCTTGGGCAACTAAATCCCCGGTCACTTGTATTTCAGGCTCCTCAACTTCAACCTTCACCCCACCTACTTCAACTTGAAACAGGTTGTGATCGGTGGTCGCCTGAAAGGCTTCAAAGGGCTGTGATGTTCCACGACTTGTCCCCGAAACAGAACGAAAGGTTTGTTTTTGCTCTGGGGCAGAGCCGACCGAGAAAGTAAGCACTTCGCTTGCGAGCAATCCCGCCATAATCGCCGTACAGCCGAACAGTACCTGCTGGGCTGAGCTGATCGACTTGGCTGTTGTCCAGTTTTGGAACCGACGTTCCAGCAGTTTAACCACGTTCATCCGGCGGAAGGTATATATTTACAACCCTGCCATGTACCGGCGAGTTGTAGTTTTTTCTCGATGGCGTTGATCGGCAACATCTTCTTGGAAGACCACTCGGGGGCAATCAACTCTTCGGACCGGGTGGCCTTCGCCGCCAGCCTAGAAATCGCAATTTCAGGGGCGCAGTGCTCCAGAAATAAAACGACGGCGTCGGTGTAACGGTCCATTTCCCAAGGGACGAACTCACCTTTATTGTATGCCAACTCTAGGGGGGTGTTTTTTAAAACATGCAGGTTATGGAGTTTTACATTATCGAACTTCAAGTCGTTGACCTGCTTCACAGCAGCCAAGGTATCAACGTCGGTCTCCCCTGGTAGCCCAAAGATCAAGTGGACTCCTACCTCTACGTTGTCCAGTGCTTTTAATTTGTGCATACCTTCAATCGCGGTTTGCACATTGTGGCCTCGGTTGAGGTATACCAACGCTTCATCATTAAAACTTTGAATCCCTAACTCTACACAAACGTAGGTTTTTTTGGCCAATTCTTCCAACATAGACAGCAGACTTTTATTCAAACAATCGGGCCTAGTCCCTAAAATAACCCCTTCCACATCGGGGTCGGCCAAGGCGATATTGATTTGTGATTCTAGCTGTTTGCTTCGTTCAAAGGTCGTTGTATAGGGTTGAAAGTAGGCAAGGAAGTGATGGGTGGGGTACCTATCACGCATGCCTTCTTTATAATTTTTTAACTGATCCTTCAATTCCATTTCTGCACGAACGTGTATCCCCGCAGACCCCCACTCGTCGCAAAAGACACAGGCCCCAATATCTGAAAGCCGGTTCGGGCAGCTTTGGGAGACAGACAGAGCAATTTTTTGCACCCGATGCCCAAACCGTTCTTTATAATGATTCCCGATGCTTCGGTACCGGAGCCCATGAAAGGACTCAGGTAAATCTCGCATAAGCCTGATTGTCTCTTCTCTTCTTGCTCGTGTAGACCTCGGTCGTACCGCTGGTGATAAGCTCATACAGTATTGCTTGTTTGTCTTTTTGTTTTCGTAAAATCCGCCCCAACCGCTGGACATGTTCCCTGACCGTAGAGGTTCCTGAAACCACGATCGCAATCTGGGCTTCAGGGACATCGACTCCTTCGTTCAGCACCCTGGAATTCACCAAAATAGGCCAACGACCATCACGAAACCGGGCCAGAGTTTCCCCTCGCTCTTTCGCTTTGGTTTCGTGGGTAATTAAAGGGAGTAAAAACAGGCCACTGATGCGGTAAGCGGTTTTGTTGTCGTTTGTGAATATTAGGATACGTGATCCTTGGTGTTTGATCAAGAGAAGGGCCAATTCATCGAATTTTGCCCGTGCTGCTACGGCGATTTCCTTTTGTGCCCGAAAGGCGATCAACGCTTCGCGTCCTTCTGGACTCTTGTAGGCATGCATCACAAACTTGCTCCAATCATGGCTCCCCCGAAACAGCAAGCTAAACCCCTCTTTAAAGTCTAAATAGATCGATCGGTAATAATCATAGGCCTCTCGCTCGTCCTCGTCTAATTCTACGGCGATGGTTTCCACTACATAGGGGGCTAGATGGCTGCCCGAAAGCTGCCCGATCTGTTGTTGGTAAACAACCGGACCAGTGATTTCGTTGCTCAACAACATCCGTTCAGGCTCTAACACCGGTGTTGCGGTCAAACCAAGTCGGTAGGGTGCAATGAAACTACGGGCCATGTCAGCCATCCCTGGAGCAGGCAAGTGGTGGCACTCATCAAAAACAACCAAGCAAAAACGGTTGCCAAGCCGCTCTGCCATGAGCCTGGCCGAGTCGTAGGTTGAAACCGTCAAATCTCGGATTTCATGGCTACCACCGCCCAAGAGCCCCACCTCGACCCCAAAGGCCTCGGTGAGCCCTTTGTGCCATTGCAAAATCAGGTCTATGGTAGGGGCAAGCACCAAGGTGCTACGGCCCACTGCCTGAATCACCAACTGAGCCAAAAAGCTCTTGCCTGAACCGGTCGGTAGAACACAAACTCCTCGTTTTGCCTTGAGCCAGTGCTCTTTGGCTTGAGCCTGATAGTCCCGAGGTTTAAGCTGGTCGCTCAGGTTATATTGCACCTGGTTATAGTTTGATGCTTGATCTTGGTAGGGCTGTTGGGTACGATGAAAATATCGGACTAAGTTTCGATAATCTTGCCCGTGGCAACGAAAAAGCTTGATGCGAGGGTCCCAAACTAAAAAGGGCAACTCCGTCACCATCGGGTCGCTTTTCGCTAGCTTGACAGTCAGGCTCCCACGGTCAAATTGAATCAAGGGGCCTAAACTTTTTGATGAAGTTTTTTCCATGTCTAGACAAAAAGATGAAGTACCCTACGATCGTATTTTACTCAGCAAGGCGGTTGCAGAAAAACAAACCATAAAAATTTCATTCCCAGATGGGGAATACTTGATTGAACAGCTCCGGTGGCATACAGTAGAACACCTAGGGCTGATCTCTGGCAAAGTTGTTAATATTCATGCCATTAAATATTGGGAAATCCTGATTGATCATGGCACTAAAAGCTGATTCTATCACCAACCACCTAACGTACCGCTCGGATGCCGTCAAGTAATCCTCATTCAACAATTGTAACAGAACCGAATGTTTCGGACGTGGATCCTGCGCTAAGAAACGCAAGGAAATCATTAGTCGCACCTGAATCCCTTGGGAAACAACTCACAGTTTGGGTTGTTCCTCTGGGGATCTTGCTTTCTATCGCCCTCGTTGGCTACTTAGGGTTAGGGGCTTTTGACTTGCCTGCAAGTGGTGATTACTCCTTTTGGGAAATCACTCTCTCGACCAATCCTGACTCGGTCAATGACGCCACCAGCCATTTTGTTGAGTTGTTGGCAGCCATTTTAGGTATCATGATCACCGTGGTTGCGATTGTACTTCAACTAGCAGCGCAGCGCTACGGTACCCGTCTGATTGATTTGTTCTTAGAAGACAGAATCAACCGATGGTATTTTTCCATGATGGTCTGTGCGCTGCTCTATGCTATTTTATTAGTCTACGGCATCAAACAACAGTTTTTCCCACACTTTAGTATCCTGGGGTTGTTGTTGCTCACAGAAGTGGAAATCGCTTTGTTGGCCCCTTACTTTTTATATGTCTTCCGATTTTTGACCCCGACCAACTTATTATTCAGTATCCAGACCTCCACCAAAAAGGCTGTGACTGAGGTGATCAATTGCGACGCAACTGAGGTGTTCAAACTGCATGCTGAAGTGGCTAACGGCATTGAACAAGTCACCGACTCCGCCTTGTCAGCTGTCAACCAGATGGATCGTAACCTGGGGTTGATGGCTCTGAATCAAATCAGAGAAATGGTCCTTGATTACCAAGAAATCAAAAAACAACTGCCTGACCATTGGTTTTTGGTTTCCCAAGATTACTTTGTCGGGCTTTCTCAGGTCTATTACCAAGAGATTTGTGAAAAAAAGATGTGGGTAGAGACCAAAGCGTTCATGGATATGGAGCTGATTTTCAGGAACTCCATCCGGGTGATGCCAGATGCGGTTTCAGCAATCGCTCGTAACACTCGCGTGCTGGGCAAGGAAGCGATTCACAATCAGGACAACGATACATTAGGCTTGGTGGTGCAGTTTTTTAACACCTTTATCCGGGTGTCAATCAACGACAAAAATGTTCGAGCTATCTTTAATTTGTTTTACCAATACCGGTTGCTCACCGAGTCCATCATGGACTACGACCCAAAGTTAACAGCCAAAGTTCTGTTTTACTTTAAATATTACGGTGAAACCTGTATGCAGCAGGGCTTGTGGTTTGTGATGCTGACTGCCGCCTTTGATCTCGGGGGTATGGTCGGGGTTGCTCATGATAAAAAAATTGAAAACATCGAAGAATTGTTGCTGATTTTCATGAGCCTCGAAGACAACATGGACCCGCAAAAAGATTTTTTGGCTTTCGATGCTGTCCGTAAAGCTCAGTTGATCCTGGCGACCTATATTTTCTCCAGTGGGGATACGAAGCTGGTTAACTTGGTCATCGAGGACTTGAAGTCAGAAACCTATGAAAAGCTGCTCAAATACCGAGACTCGCTGCTTTCTGTAACATCAAAAAAGTTTTGGGAAGTTACAGATCGTGGGTACACCTTTGAATATATGGAGCCAGAGCAGAAAAAGGCTCTGCAATTGTTTTTTGAGCAGTTTGTCATCCCTCAAAAAGACGTCTTTGCCTCCCCACCAGGCGAAGAGGCCAAAAAGACAACCCCTGAGCCAGCGGCACCAAAGAAAAAGACCGCTGTAAAAAGCGCTGTGAAGAAGGCTCCAGCGGCTAAAAAAGAAAAAAAGGAAGGCCCTGCATGAAACTTAGGGTTGCGGTTTTACTGTGCAGTCTTTGGTTGCTTTTGGGGACCACCGCATTCGGCGACCCGAACCCCTACGAAGCTCGCATCTTAAAAAAACAGATCATGGTTTCTTATAATGCCTTGATGGATATGTGGCATGAAGAGTTGTACTTTGATATGTACAACCTTGGACAGCATGGGAGCCGCAAAAATCTTGAAAAAAATGAGTTTGCTCAACGGATGGTGGACCTTGCTTGGAAACCCTCGCTGAAGCCGGACGAAATGCGGAAGATGGATGTCTTATACCGCAACTTTGCGAATTTACATGTCCGAATGGAGTTCGAGAATAAGATCGACACCACACGGAAGTTGTTTAAAGACATGGTTTTTACGGCGATTTTAGAAGACAAGCAGTGGAAGTTTGATCTCACCCAACTGATTCGAACCCCCTATAACGGCGAATTTGTCTACCTAAAGGCGGAAGCTAAGGCTGCTGAAGCTGCGCGTCTTGCCGAGGCTGCTAAAGCCAAAGCCGAAGCCGAAGCGATCCAGGCCGCTTGGGAAAAACGAAAGAAGGACTTCCAAGAGGGTAAGGCGCAGCCTACACCAGACGAAGAAAAACGCATGCAACAAGACGCAAAAGCAAAAGCTGCTGCTAAGGCTGAATAAACAAAAAATCCCTAACCTACACCGTTAACTCATGAAAAATCGCCCGCAATTCTATCTCCAAAGGTTATTGAATCTTCAGGTTTTGAGCCATTCCAAGGCTTTTGCTGGGTTCGACCTCAAGAACTCTTTAGATGATCTTCAGCGTTGGCAAGAACAAACTGGTGAATCTATCGGGGAGATGATCAACGACCTCAAATCTCAACCCTTGTTAGTCCGGTGGAAGTTGGTTTTTTCTGAGATCAACAGCAACTTACAACTACTGGCCCCAAGCTTACCGCTGAGTCTACTTGCACTGTACCAAAGGGAAATTGCGGAACTGGACCCTGAGCTGTATTTGAACATCTTACAAAATTTTGCTGCCGCTGAGCTGCTGAAGGAACTAAACGGAGCTGATGACGCTCAAGCCGCAGCGTTGCTTAACGGTAGCTCCGTGGCGGTGGTTGACTGGTTCCCAGCGTCTCTCGGTGTGGTTGAAACAACCTTGATCGCCCAAAAAAAGGGAGACCAAATCCATTTGACCGGTCGCAAAAACAGCATGCTTGGCCAGTTTGCTAGTCTAGATTTACCAAGGATATACTTTGTTTATGCTAGGCCAGAGGGAGCGGTTGAGGAATGCCTGTATTTGGTGGAGCAGGGAGATATTCAGGTTAAAATCGAAGAACACAACCGGAATCTAGGTGTTGGTCATGTTGATTTCGGCCACGTTGAACCCTGTCCTGCGACATACATCGGTGCGGTAGGGAGCCAAGGGCCGTTAAAAACCTTCGAAAACACTGTGAGGATGCAGCTTTTGTTGTTACAAAGTTGTTTGGCCAGTATTGCCTATAAAAGGGCATTAAGCTTTGGCCAAAATCAGCTGATGAAGGACATGAAGGATGAAGACCTGGAGGTTGCCTTGCTCTATCACCCTCTCGCTGGTGACAGCCTTCTGGAACTCAAAGGGTTCCGAGAAGGGCTGACTGGAGCGGTATTACAGGCTGCGTTTTACCAGGACTGCGCCAATCAAGCGACTGGGGAAGGAAAGCACTATTTCGAAGACCTACTGGAGGTCTACCTGCTGGTCTTTAAAGTCTATAACAGCAAACATGTCCCCCATGTCCTACAAAATGCGCTTCAGTTGAGCGGCAACACCCATCTAGAGCTTCTTAGCCTCATACAGGTTTCGACTGTAGCAGGGCTGATTGGTGGGACGGAGCTTGAACTTTCCTCCCAACTAGTCAATCAAGTCCTGAACCGAGATGAAGGCCGGGTTTTCACCAACTTGATGGCTGAGTTTCGACAAGTCAGTGCTTTGCAGCCAAAAACAGACTCAATGAAGGAAGCCCTAGGGATCTTCAATGATTTTGTTGGTGGTTTGTTTTTGTTGGTGGAAGATATCAAAGCGGCAGAGCAGCCAAGTCAAACGAACGCAAACCTTGTCCATGCCCGGCGGATCACAGACTTCTTCGGGGATGTAATGTTATGTTCCTTGCTGCTTCGGCAAGCCTATGAAGCGGAGCAAATTCTTGAAGAAATGGGTGTCAATTTCTTCAACTTAGGCCAAGAGGCGATTGCCAGACCGGAGGTTCGCCCCTATTTCAACTTGATTGTTTTGGTTGAACAGTTTTCTGTGCAACACCTTTCAAAACTAGAGGGGCAAATTCGGGTCATCCAAAAGAACCTCGCTCCTTCGCTGAACGCTCTACTGGAGTCAGAAAACCTGCACAGCTCCTAAATCACCGCCTTTTTCGCTCAACCATTTCCAAGTTTTGATCAGTTCCTTCAACGCTCTGGGCTGGTTCAGCGAAGAATATATTTTGTATAGATAGGCAACCACCTGCTGGTCGCCTTTCACCAACAGAGCTGCCTCAAAAGCAATGATCGCCTGTTGATATTTCTTTTGGCTCAAAGCCGATTTCCCTGCTTCAAACAATTCATCGAACTTAGACAAGTTGGACTTCTGGTTGTTCTCCTTCACAGAAGACTCTAGCTCCAACTCGATTTGACTTGCGATTTGTGGCTGCTCTAAGTTTCTGTAGAGCTTAATGGCCAGTTTATAGTGGGCTGGGTCTTGGGTTAACTTGGCCGTGAAATGATAGCCCTGTGCCGCATCAGAAATTTCATTGGATCGGTATAGCTTTTCGGTTGAGGTCTGGAAAAAATGGCTCAGAGGATCTTCATTTTTCTCCAATTTAAGCTCCGGTTCTAAAGGCACAAAGTCTTCAAAGGCCATGGCTATGTCATAGGCTCTCTTGAAATCTCGTTCAGCTAGATGAGCTTTACACAGGCTTTTTAGACCTGTGGCAGTGCGATGCATGGAGTCTAACACTTCAAGGTATTGGACAGGTTTTTGGGGTTCCCCTTGTACAAGCAAAGCGTTGGCTCTGGATAAAATATCCTTTGGGGAAAACCCACCGCCGGTCTTCCCTAAAGAAAAGGCCGTTCTTAAAAAATATATGGACGCTTGGTTTTGTTTTTTTAGCACCTGTAGGCATAGGCCGATGTTGTAACAGTAATACCGGTTTTCAGGATGCTTCGTGAATCCTTGTTGCAACAGCTTGAGTGCCTTCGCTAAGTCTCCCGTTTCAGCTAAGCAAAGGCCACTTAACAACTCAAGGTACATCGAATGTTTCTCGTTACTCAGCAGCTGAGAAAAAATCTTATTTGCCTGTTTGAACTCTTTGAGCTGGATAAAGTGTAAGCCTAAGGCAATTCCGTTCGACTCCACAGCTTGGTCCACCCTGTCGTCTAGATTGAGGTGTAGATGGGCGGCTAGCTGATCTGCAACCAAACGCCAAGAATCCTCCACCTTGATCGTGATATCGCTAGACTGCAGCGAGTCGACCTGATGACACAGCTCAATGGCCTGTTCAATGTCTTTGTAATGATGGCTCAATGCTTTTTTTCGAATACGCTGACCTAAATCATTGATCTCCACTTCCCTTTTTTCTAGGGCTATTTTATTGCAATGGTGGTTGACTGTGGGCAGGTTAGATAAAAAGTGAGGCCAAAGAAAACTCTTTCTTTGGCTAAGCCCTTTAATCGCAAGTTGAGCCTCTTTATCATACAGAGGAACCTTAGCTGCAAGCGCAGCGAGGTTATACCGGGCAAAGCTGAACCTTGGGTTAAGGGTTAAACAGTGCTCAAAGGCCAATTTGGCTGCGTCATAATCCCCCAATGCTGCGTAGAGCCGACCGGTGATGTTATGGAGCGAAATATCGTCTTTGAAATAGTCTGCGAGCGCAAGGTTGATGGCCAGTGCTTCTGCAAAGCGGCCGTCATCGTATGCCTCTTGAAACCATTGCCGCAGAGGAGGTTCAGTCTTCGAATTTTTGCGCGAAAGAGCTTGGAATGCTAACTGCTGTGATCTGTGGAATGATTTGTTCTCACAGGCGATCTTCGACTGTTCGAGTAGCTGATCAGTGCTGGCCCTGAGGGTAGGGGGCATGTTCTCTCCTAGGACTTTGGCCAGTGAATAAGGTCTAAGTCCTAGGGTATACTACCTAGCATAAAATTTCCAGGGAAAAATATGCTTCCTGGTGAATGAATTTAGTTTGGTAACTTAGATAATAAAAAGTCTAAGTCTAACTCAGGATAAAGCGGGTATCCGTCCAAAAGAGTTTTAACCCGTTGTTGAGCATCCGCAACCACTGCAGGATCGATGTCATACTTGGCTTTGCTCAACTTGCCTTGATTCGGGCCTGAAGCGATGACAGTGGGGGTTGTGTTCGACAAGACCAAATGCAGGATTTCAGCAATCTTTTCCATTTGCTCCGTCCCCATTCCTAAGCTGGTTAGCCCCGGTGTCCCGAGCCTCAAACCGCTGGTATACCAAGGACCATTGCCATCAAAAGGAAGGCTGTTGCGGTTCAGTGTAATCCGGCAATCCCGTAACACAGACTCCGCCTGTCGGCCCGTCAGGCCAAAGCCCGCTTGCACATCGACTAAAAAGAGGTGGTTGTCGGTTCCACCGGTCGCCACAGGCATTTTTAGGTCAACACAGTTTTGGGCAAAGGCCTGGGAGTTCTTCACGATCTGAGCCGCATAAGCTGCAAACTCAGGTTTCAGAGCCTCGGTGAATGCAATCGCTTTTGCAGCCATCACGTGTGGTAAAGGGCCGCCTAAAATTGCGGGACAACCTTTGTCCACCCACTCTGCGAACTCATTGGTACAAAGCACCATACCGCCCCGAGGTCCACGTAAGGTTTTGTGGGTAGTGGTTGTGACAACGTCAGCGTGGGCAATAGGGTTGTAGTCCCCTGTGAAGACTTTACCCGCCACAAGCCCTGCGAAGTGGGCCATATCTACCATCAAAACAGCACCGACTTCGTCGGCGATTTCCCTCATTCGTTTGAAGTTGATTTTTCGAGGGTAAGCCGAGTAACCCGCTAAAAGGATCAAGGGCTTGACCTCTAAAACCATTTCTCGAATCGCTTCTAGGTCTAAGATCCCAGTTTCTTTGTCTACCGAGTAGGAATAGACGTCGAACAAATGAGCGGAAAAGTTATGTCGATACCCATGGGTCAGGTGACCGCCGGAGTAGTAGTCCAGTGCCACCATTCTTTGGCTATGAACCACCTTACGGACGGTTTCCCAGTCTTCTCGGCTCAACGCAGCAGGGTTCTTTTCTTTGAGAGCTTCAAGCTCTGGTGCTTGCGCCTTCGCCAGCAGGATGGCGATAAAAGCCACCATGTTCGCATCTGCGCCTGAATGGGGCTGGACATAGGCATGCTCCGCTCCAAACAGTTCCTTTGCTAAAGAAACGGCCTCCGATTCAATCACATCGATGTTATCACAACCGGCGTAAAATCGGTGGTATGGGTGGCCCTCAGCATACTTATCGGTTAATAAATTCCCCATCGCCAATTGTGTCGCCAGAGAACTGTAGTTTTCCGAAGCGATTAGCTTCAAATTTTCTCGTTGGTCTCGAAGCTCTTTGATGATCGACGTCGCAATCAGTGGGTTAACCCCAGCAATTTGGTCCAAAGATGCATAATAAGCGGTGGCCCCAGGGTTAGGAGCTTCACCATTGAGGGACGATAAGTAGCCTTCTAAATACTTGGGAGAATTCATGGTAACCGGTAAGATCGAGGTTAAATGGTTTGATCCAATCAGACTATCCGCTCCCCTGGGTTTGAGCAAGCCTCAACTGTAATGACCGGGACCTTGAGTCGATATTTTGACTGCCCCCTATCGTGATAGAAAGAGGTAGCAAAAGGTGGTTGATTAGAGAATTTTAAATATAATTCACTTTTCTAACAAGAAGTAGATCCTTAGGTAAAGGATATGCATCATACCAAGGTGATCGCAGTTTGATCTTTATGTACTGAGGAGGGAAAATGTTTGACTATTTGGCTTTTTTGTTGGGAATCAACATCATCATCGCAGGGGCGGTGTGTCTTTTATGCCTCGGCTACTCGTACCGCCAAAAGGCCCAGCAAAGCAGCCGATCGTTTCGGCTGCTTCACAAAGAACGTCGAGCTAGCCTTCGTCTGCCTTGAGCAGCGCTGCTTGCTGGTCTGCCGCTAGGGCATTAACCACATCATTGATATCACCAGTGTTCATGATGTCTTCGAGGCGATATAATGTCAGGCCGATCCGGTGGTCGGTGATCCGGCCCTGTGGGTAATTGTAGGTCCGAATCCGCTCGCTTCGGTCGCCAGACCCAACCATGTTTTTTCGCAGGGCGGCCATTTCAGAGTTTTGAGCCTGCATCTCTTTATCATATAGCTTTGCGGCCAAATACTTCATCGCTTTTGCCCGGTTTTTTATTTGACTTCGCTCTTCTTGGCAAGCGACCACAATCCCACTGGGGAGGTGGGTCAACCGGATGGCAGACTCTGTTTTGTTGACGTGCTGTCCACCAGCACCAGAAGACCGGTAGGTATCAACTTTGAGGTCCGATGTCTTGACTTCCACTTCAATTTCAGAGGCTTCAGGCAGTATGGCGACGGTGCAGGCAGAAGTGTGGATTCGCCCTTGGGTTTCTGTGGCCGGAACCCGCTGAACACGGTGAGTTCCTGCTTCAAACTTCAAACGAGCAAAAACGTTGAGCCCTTCAATCGAGGCAGTCACTTCTTTGAACCCACCTTGCGCCGCACCATTGGCTTCAAGGATATCAAATTTCCATCGGTTGAGTTCTGCAAATTTTTGGTACATCTTTAACAGGTCGCCAGTAAAAATACCCGCTTCGTCGCCGCCAGTTCCAGCCCGAATTTCCAAGATGACGTTTTTTTCGTCGTCTGGGTCTTTGGGGAGAAGCATCATCTGTGCTTCCTTTTCCATGGCTTCAATCTCAGCAGCTAACTCATAGCTTTCTGACTTAGCCATGTCCTTGATATCTGCGTCTTCGTTTGGGTCGGCAAGGATGGACTGGTTGCCCGCAAGATCATCGTGCCTTTTTTTGAGCTCGCTGAAGATTTGATTCAACGGTTCAAGTCGGGACTGTTCTTTTGAAAGGGCTTGTAGCTTCTTCGAATCTTGTAGTACGTCCGGATGACTCAGCTGAGCCGTTACCTCTTCGTATCGATCCGCAATCGGGGCAAGTTTTTGGAGCATTTTTGAGGGGCTCAAGTAAACAAGGGGGCCAAAGCCCCCCGTGTTTACTTGTTATTCCCTGGGGTGAAGTTTTGATACTTCTTCTTGAATCGATCAATTCGCCCTTCTGTATCCATCAGCTTCTCTTGGCCGGTGTATAAAGGATGGCAACTTGAACAGACTTCCATTTTAACGACACCACCCATTGTTGATGGGATGGTGTGCGTTGCACCACAGGCGCAAGTAAACTGGGTATCTTCGTATTTAGGATGAATATTGGCTTTCATGGGGCTCCGTATGTGTCTCGAATTCACCCTTTTGGGAGGTCGACGAAACGATGTAAAAATGGTTAACCATTAACCATCTTCAATAGCTCTTCATTAGAAGGATATTTCTTCATCTTGTCAAGCAGGTATTCTAAGCTCTCTTGTTGTTTGGTCGCTGCAAGAAGCCGACGGAGCTTCCATACGTCTGCTAAATTCGGGATCAGCAGTTCTTCCTTACGGGTTGCTGATTTATCGATATCAATCGCAGGGAAAACACGTTTCTCAACAAGTTTACGATCAAGGACAAGCTCCATGTTACCGGTGCCTTTGAATTCCTCAAAAATAACCTCATCCATCCGACTACCTGTGTCAATCAATGCTGTAGCCAAGATGGTTAGGGATCCGCCGTCTTCAATGTTTCGAGCTGCCCCGAAGAACCGTTTTGGCTTGTGTAACGCATTGGCGTCTACACCACCGGACAAAATCTTACCAGAAGGCGGGATTACGGTGTTATAGGCTCTCGCAAGGCGGGTCAATGAGTCCAATAAAATGACAACATCTTGTTTGTGCTCAACCAACCGTTTGGCTTTTTGGATCACCATTTCAGCGACCTGCACGTGGCGGGTAGCGGGCTCGTCAAAGGTAGAGCTGATCACTTCGCCTTTTACAGAACGTTGCATGTCGGTGACTTCCTCAGGACGCTCGTCAATCAACAATACAATCAGAAAAACATCTGGGTAGTTTGTGGTGATTGCGTTGGCAACGTTTTGCAAGACCGTCGTTTTACCGGTCTTCGGTGGAGCCACAATCAAACCTCGCTGGCCCATGCCAATCGGACAAAACATATCAATCACTCGACTGGTCGAGTCATTTGCATTGTTTTCTAGGCGGATGATTTTGTCTGGGTAAAGTGGGGTTAAGTTGTCGAACAAGGTTTTGTCTTTCGAGAACTCAGGCTCTTCAAAGTTTAGTTTTTCAACCTTCAACAAAGCGTAATACCGTTCGGTATCCTTTGGAGGTCGGACTTGCCCTTCGATGGTATCGCCAGTACGTAGGTTGAACCTTCGTATTTGGCTGGGGCTGACATAAATATCATCAGGCCCAGGGACATAATTAAAGTCCGGTGACCGTAAAAAACCAAAGCCATCAGGCAGCGTTTCCAAAACCCCCTGAGAGTAGATCGCTCCGCCAAGGGCGGTTTGTGCGTTCAACAAAGAAAAAATCAAGTCCTGCCGCAACATGGAAGTGCCGTTCTCAATTTCGTATTCTTTGGACATAGCTTCCAGCGATTTGATGTCCATTCGTTTCAAATCGGACAAAATCAAAGGTTCCACACCATTTAAAGTCAATTTCTCTTTTGTGTCTGGAGAAATTTCCTTGGTGTTGTTCATGGAAGCACGGGCTTGACCCAACGCCGGTAGGACATTAGCCGGTTCAGCCGTACGTTTTGTGTATCCGCTGGATGGGCGGCGTGAAGTGGTGGGCCTACGTGAAGACGTGGTGGATGTGGGTCTTCGAGACGGAGTAGTTTTGGCAGGAGGCACAGCTATCGTTGGATTGAGTTACTTGTGATGGACTTTCTTTTTATAAAGGGAGCCCAAAGGGGAAACTAGAGAGTTCGCTTGCTTGAGGTGCAAGTTGACTGGAGCATTTAAGCTGAGGCTAGCGAAACTCTCAAAAAAACGTCAAGACTATTTTTCTTCTTCTTCCGATGATGACAGAGATTTATTTTTATTGCTTAATGATTCCAAGGCTTTTCGCATCAAAAGATCATCTGATTTAGGTTGCACTAATTCGTCTTTGGGGTTACCAAAACCTTTGGGCTGGGCACCGAGCAAAGTTTCTTTGATCCGGTTGGGGGTAAACTCCCGTAACTCTAAAAACACCTGAAGCACTTGAGCCAAAGCCCCTAAGATCCCCAAAACGCCTTGAACCCCAAACAAGATGAAGTGTGCTTTTAAACGGTAGCCCAACGAGGCCTTGATTAAAAATGCGGTCAAAACCAAAACACCAAGAAACCGCAAACCGTATTCGCTGAACCCTTGGTTGCCGACCAAGCCATACAAACCGGAAAAATAGGTGATTTTTTGATGCCCAGGAGGGAATATCAGCCCAAAAAGCAGGCTAAAACCTAGAAAATGGATGGTTGCAGCCATAAAAGCAGGCAAAAATCGTTTTTTTGTGCTCTGGGAAAACAACAAAAAGGCCACCAAAATTAAGGATGACCACCCAAAAAAACGTAACCAAAACCCGGCGAACAAAGCCCCAGGTAACCCAAACCAATTTTGGACCCCTGTTGATGGGGATACGAGACTCAGAGGGTCCGGGTCGTAGGCACCTTGAGAAACCAAGGTCAGCAAAATCAATAAACCTAAGATGATTTTGATCAGCTCAGGGCGAAATCGCTCTGGCTGCTCCCCACGGATCATCTCCTGGGTCCAACGTAGCTCAAGCATGGCCTAATTCCTGGTATGGTTCGTAATGCAGCCCAATGGCTTTAATCGAATGGGCGTCTGACCCGTAGACTATCGGAACCTTAGCAGCTTGGGCAAGGCGCATCAGCGATGTTGGCATATAGGCCTGACCGCAGGTTTTGTTCGAAAATCCAGCCACGTTATAATCCAAAGCATAGCCTTGTGCTTTGATTTGCCCCACTAGCGGCTCAAAATAGCCCTGCCCAAAGGTGGGGGGAGGGAAGATCTGAGCAAATTTTGAAATCAACCCCAGGTGGCCTAATCGGTTTGGTTTATGTTCCCCAAAGGGTAACGTCACCGAAGCCATCACCGTATCCCAATAGGCTCGGTGCGCCGAAGTCAGATCCCCGTACTGGGCCAAAACAGTTTGCCTGAAATGATCAGGGGAATAGTCGATCATCAAGGGGTTATCTTTGGTTCCGATGAAATGAACCGATAACAGGCTGTCTTCGATTTGGTCACCCCACTCACCGTAAAAATCAAGTAGATAGTCTTCATATCCGGGGATATAGTCTACTTCTAAACCAACCAAAAGTTCGATTTTGTTTCGGTAGGTGTGTTTCAAAGCCCTGCCCTTTTCTAAGTATTCGGGGAGCTGTTTTTTTGTCAGGGCCAGTTCATCAAACAAAGCTTTGTCTTCGATCAACCCGGTTGGCAAGGGGGCGTGTTCCGTCAGGCTGAGCTTGGTAAAACCTAAGCGGATCGCTTGTTCGATCATCAGCGCCGTGGAGTCGCCTTTGCCGTGAGGGCAGAACTCTGTATGACAATGGCCATCCCATCGGTATTGTTTCATGTGGCCTCGAAGATTTTTTTTAAAGCTGGCGCCGTCAGTTGGCTTGAAAACAAAAACAGGTTGGGGGCCATTTGGTCCAGCAGTGTTTGGTGTTGGCTAACTTTTCCTTTGAAGACGATGAGGTAGTTTTTCGGGAGCTGTTGTTTGATCTCCAAAAGCCACTTTTTCTTGGCCGGGCTGAGGTGCCGGAGCCATTGGACCCAGACTTCTTTTTTCCCTGCCTTTAAACACAAATCTGGCAATAGATTCTGGCCATTTTTCAAGGTCATCAATCGGTTGGTGCATTGTGCCTTGAGCGAAGGCCCATATTTTTGATTGAACCGGTCCTGCACCTCAATCAAACGTTCCCCCGCCCATTCGGTCCGTTTGGGGTAGTGGGAACGGTACTTAGACAGGTGGCTGCACTCAAAGGTAAACAACCCCTTTTTTCCTGCAACTTTCACCGGGGCAGTCAGCCTCCAAACACCCTTTAGGTTGAGCACTGCTGGGAAGAAATTTGCCAATTCAACCCCATAACTCCGAGAGGTTTCCAGCACCGAGGTGGGGCCATCAACCTGGATGACCAACCTTTCGGTGCTTTGTGTGGTGATGATAAACAGCAGCCCAAAGAACTTCAGCATTTGTAACAACTGCCCAATGTTTGTTTGCCCGATCACCTCAAGTTCAATCGACTGGGCCTGAATCAACAGCCCTTGGGCCTGGGCTAGGTTGTATCGGTCGATCAAACCTTGGGTGGTCAGCTCTGGTGTGCTCAACAGCCGCTGGTTACTGGGCAAATCCCCGAACAGCAGATGATTCGCATCTTCCTGCCAATCTTCCGGCAGACCGTCTAATGTTTTTGCGATCTGTGCCCGATGCCCCTCTGTGGAGGCCTCTGGATGGGGGTTTTTCCAATAGGCGGCCGATTGGTCAAACACCCTTTGGCGTAACTGCGCTGCGGCTTTGGAATCTGCCTGTTCAAAGGTGCATATCCCGATGAGCAGTTGGGCCAGCCCTTCCCCTATTTTTGGGTTCAGTTCGGTGATTCCCAGTAAGCTTTGTTCGACCACCTCCTTGGATTCCCCCACTAAGGTGGGTAGGATCTCCACCAGAGTCTCGGCGGCGTTGAGCTGGGCAGGGTCACCTTTGAGGAACTTAGGGTGGGCTTTTCCCTTGGCAAACCTTGGCATTTGGTATTTGGCCGCTAACATCAGTTTGCCCCCAAGGCCGAGGTGATTTGATACCCCAACGCCGCATAAGCATTGGCCACATTCAAAGAGTTTTTCCGGCCCGACATGGGCAGGTGAACCAAGGTGTCTAACCGAGACAAGGCCCGGTCACTCAACCCAAATTCTTCGTTACCTAACAGCAAAACAGCTTGGGCGGGCCAGGGATAACGGTTGGCTTGTATAGAAGTAGGGGTTTTCTCCACTCCGATCAAAGGAATGCCGGAGTCTTCTAACCCGCCAAGATGGCCCCAAAAGTCTGTTGGTCGCACAACGGGGATCCAAGAATGGGCCCCCATGGCTGTTTTGCGAACCTGGTTGTGGGTGACTGGTGGGCAGTCGGAGCCCAAGATCACCCCGGCAAACCCCAAAGCATCGGTGGTTCGCAGGATAGAACCTAAGTTAAAGGCGCTCCGTATGTTTTCTAGGGCGACCCAGTAGTTGGTTTGGCCAGCCCAGGGGGAGTCATCTAGGTGATCACCAATCGTCGGTTGAACCAAATAACCTTCTGCCCCTAAACCTACACCGGTGGCCTTTTGGTGGAAATGAAACCGGTTACTGAGCCACTCTTGCCAACCTTTTGGCCCTGTTCCGGGGCGCTCTGGTCTAGCCAGACCCATCCAGTCCAAACACTGGGCGTAGTCCAAAAAAAAGCGGTCTAGCCAGACAGGTGAAACCTCAGCCAGAGATTGATACCCTTGACCCAACATCTCGGCGAGCCACTTGTGCTGCCGGGAAGTTGGCATCTTCAAAAACTTGGATCGACCTGGAGCAAACGTAGGGTTCATGTTGGTGGAGGTTTTCATGTTCAAGCAAAGCCCCATTAAGTCAGAAAACCACCGCCGCTGCAACCATGGGCTATTTTTTGGGTAACCCAATGAACGCCTGACCATCACGGCGGGCAACCAACAACAAGGCGGTGTCCCCTTTGGACCGCTGCAAGAGACGGTAAAAACTTTTTGGTTTGTCTACCGGTTGGCGGTTCACCGACAGGATCACGTCCCCTTGCCGCATGCCAGCTTCGGCAGCGGTCGAATCAGGCATCACTTGTTTGACTAAGACACCTTTTTGATAATGGACCCCTGATTGTTGCGCAATTTGGGGGGTTAAGGCCACCAACTCCATGTCGCGGTGTGTTGGGGCTGTCTCTTCGACTTTCGTCGCCACGTCACGTTTATTTTTACCGAGTTTGACCGGCAGTTGCAGTTTCTTTCCGTTGCGAAATAGCTTTAAACGGACCACCTTTCCTGGTTTTTCTTCCGCAATCACCTGCTGTAATGAGGTGAGGCTTGTGGTTGCTTTCCCGTTGACATGGGTGATCACGTCCCCCTGCTTGAGTCCGGCTTTTTCTGCTGGAGAGCCGGGCTGGACTGCGGTGACAGCGATGCCGTCGGTCTCTTCAGGTAAACCCATAGGCCCTGCGAGTGCAGGGCTGACTTCTTGGATCCCGATCCCTAGCCAGCCTCGCTCTACAAAGCCATGTTCTCGGAGTTGAGCGATGACTTTTTGGGCTAGGTTCGAAGGAACCGCAAACCCAAGGCCTTGCCCGCCAGATATAATGGCGGTGTTGATCCCGATTACCTTGCCATCAACGGTAAATAAAGGGCCACCTGAATTTCCAGGGTTGATGGCCGCATCGGTTTGTAAAAACTGGCCATAGGCGGTGCCACTGAATATATCCCGTCCCCTTGCGCTTAAGATCCCGGCGGTGACGCTGTGGTCGAGCCCGAGCGGGTTCCCGATGGCAATCACCCAATCGCCGACCTCAACCTTATCTGAGTCACCAAAACGCACAAAAGGAAGGCCTGTGGCTTTGATTTTCAAGAGGCCTAAATCAGTACGAGGGTCCGTACCTATGACTTCGGCTTGATAAGTTTTTTTATTGAACAAGGTGACTTCGATTTTGTCAGCTTTGGCTACAACATGGTTGTTGGTTAAGATTAAACCGTCTGAAGATATGATAAACCCTGAGCCCAAGGCTTGTTCTTTATGTGGTTTGGGTTGGGCTCCTGGAGCCCTTCGAAGCCAAGGGTTTAGCTTGATTTTTGTCTGAGAGGTTGTGCTGATATAAACCACCTTATCCCGCTCAGATTTGACCAGAGGCGCAAAAGAACTAGGTTGAGCGTAACTGAGGCTCCCGGAAAAGCTAAACAGCACCAGGGCTAGGAACCATCGGAGGTTATGATATGTCATCGTGTTGCTCACGTGAAAGGTGGTCGTTGGGTCAAGTCGTCTTATAAACACCTAGAATCGGTCGGTAGCCGAATCAATCTCGATAGACCGCTATCTTAAGGCAACATGCACAGAGCTTCAACCCTTGGGTTGTAATTATTTGTTACAAGAACGTATCTGACATAAACAACCTTTTTTTGTTGCTCTCCTGCGGCTTTTCAAACAGCCTAGAGCAACTTCACCAAACTAAACCCCAAGCCAGCAAGCTTGGAAAGGGTTCGTTTTTGAATCGCTAGCCATAGCGTTGTTTGGCGCAACCACTTGCATCACTTTATCGATGAGACACTCATGAGTAATCAATCCGGCTCAAACCTTGTGAACAAAATATTGGCTGCCGCAGGGATGCCGCTTATTTTTGTCCTTGGGTGGATAGGCTTGCAATCCTATCAGCACAGTGATTTAAGCAGCCCCAAAAGTATCGCCGAAGGGAAGCAGTTGTTCAGCGAAAATTGCGCCAAGTGCCACGGACAAGAAGGAGTTGGGGAGAACCTAGAAAAGGTCGCCGGGGGGATGAAAGAGCCCGCCGGGTATTGGGCACCTGCTTTGAATGGCACAGCTCATACTTGGCACCATCCACCGAAAGAAATCTTCAACACCATCCTAAACGGCTCGTTGGCAGAAGACTCGCCGATGAAGGGCTTTGGAGACAAACTAGACGACCAGCAAATCCTCAAGATCATGAGCTACATTAAGTCTCTGTGGCCTGAGAAAATCCGCAGAAAATACGAGAGCACTCATATCCAAGGCATGTGATTGGTGGTTTATGTTGAGGCAATTCTTCAAGGCCCTTGGCCCCATGAAGCATTGCCTAAATTGCTCATGGGATCACCTCAAATCGACCCATCATACCGTTGCCTTCATGTTCTAATATGTGACAATGGTACATGTAAATGCCGGTGTAGTCCGAGAATTTACTGATCACACGAACCGTTTCATTTGGGTTCACCAGCACTTTGTCTTTCCAGCCAGCCTCGTAGGCCTGAGGTGCTGTTCCTGAACGGTCCAATATAAGAAATTGAACATCGTGGATATGGAAAGGGTGGGGCATCGCCATTTGGGTGGTGATCTCCCAGATTTCAGTGGCCCCTAGCTTGACGGTTTCGTCCACTCGGTTCATGTCCATCGCTTTGCCGTTGTTAGCGAACATATTGGCCATCCCCTGCATCCCTGCCCCGCCACCAGACATACCGGACCCCATCGCAAATTGAGCAGACCCCATGGGGGTCATCCCGATCATCCCACCCCTGGTTCCATTTAATGTGTTCAGTTCGAATTGTCGGGTTCTTGTGCTGTCGCTGGCGTTGAGTCGGTTGATCACATTCAACGTGCTTGGCAGCGCGCCGACGTTAGCGGTCTTGCTTTCGACGTCGAACCGGATCAAGTTTACCCCGGCTCCCTGAAGGTACAGGCTGGTACCCATGGTTTGGGCGGAGAAATCCAACACAATTTCCGCTCGCTCCCCTGGTGAAAGCCGGATGTTTGTTAAGGTTACAGGTGCCTCTAAAAATCCTCCGTCCGATGCAATCATTCTGAAACTTTGCCCCCAAAGCCAAAGTCGTAGGTCCGGGCGTTTGAGCCATTTAAGAGCCTCAGTCGGATCTTGTCGGTGGTGACTTTAAAGTAGGGTTGAATCGCTCCATTGGCCAGCATGATATCGCCGGTTGCGCCCATGTGTTCCATGTCGTGAGTCATGTACAGAAATTCGCCTTGCACGTTGATGCGTCGGTCTTGAATCACAACAGGTATGTCATCCACACCATAAATTTTAGGCAGGTCTAGGGAAGCTGAGTGGGTGTCTTCGACCAGGAAAAACCCAGCTAACCCCTTGTATACCTGTGCACCGGTTTGCCCCAGTTGGTGTGGGTGATACCATAGAGTCGCAGCAGGTTGGTTGATGGTGAACTGTGGAGACCAAGTGCCTCCTGCAGGGATTGATTGATGAGGGCCACCATCCATGGACGCTGGGATACGCAGGCCATGCCAATGGACTGAAGTCGCTTCCCCTAATTGGTTTTTAATGGTGAATTCTACGTTGACGTTTTGTTTCACTTGGATGGTCGGTCCTAAATATGAACCATTGTATCCATAAGTGCCTGTGATTGCGCTGGTGCCAAATTGAGTAGAGCCCGCTTGAGCCTGAAGTTGGAACTGCTTGGTCCCGTCTGCTGAGGTGGTAAAGGGCAATAAAGGCGGGACCGGCAGTGTTTTTGTGTAAGCCGAATAGGCCAAATCGCTGGCAGCGGGGTTCCCTGACAAAAAAGCTCCGACGACAGCGGATTGTTTTTTACAGCCCCCTAGACTCATGAAAATAAAGCTGATAAATATTAGATATGGGTAAAATTTCATGTTCCCCCTCAAAAATATGACGCTGCGGTGCATAAAAATATACCGATATATGAATAACATAACATTGCTCTGTCGTGATCAAGTCGATAAGTGATATAGCGGTGAGTGTTTTTTATTGTAGCTGAACCAAACAGCACTCCAATGGCCAATGAAATCAAATTTAGGGGACGAAAAGACTGAAAACAGGGCACTAATACCAATTTCTTTCAGAACAACTGATTATATGCTTTTTTACATAGATTTATTAGCAGCTTACTGGTAGTTTGGGGGGATATTGAACGGTAAATTAATCAAAATTAAGAAGCGTTGTATCGGTGGGTTTATTTGGGTTTAGTATCAAGCGTGCTGGCAGGGTTTTGATCTATGGGCATAACTGAAAACCTTTAATACCTCGAACTCGGTATCAGACCGCTACCCCTGTAAATTACTGCACCCTGATTTATCTATCCCTTAACATTGAATGAATTGGTCTTTGCCCTCTTGGTGCATACCGATTTGCTCGGTGGGCATATTTGAAGTAATGGGCTCAGGGAAAACCAAGATGAATAGTTTAGCTTGTTGTTGAGGCCAGCTAAGAAAGTTGGAACCACTACGGTAGATCACAGGCTCAAGATGGGCGCACTGACTCAGGGTTCCAGCATACACGAACACAGTTTATTTAGAATACCAAGGAGGCAGTTTGAACAATTCCTATTCCATGAAGCCAACCCACTCTCTGGGGTTAACCTTGATGCAGATGGCCGTTGCTGGGGCCGTCATTGGTTTTGCTTTATTTTTAGGGGCGACGGTCTATATACTATCCTGCATCGGTGCCGGTTTTTTGACATTTTGGGCTTTAGGGCGATGGTCACATCGGCAGCAAATCCTCCAGACTCAAGCTCGATTTGCCCAAATGGCCGCCAATTTAGGTCAGACAGAGGGCTCCCTGGTGTCATCGGGAGACACAACCTCCAATCCCTATCTCAGTACCTTCAAACTTTTTGGTTCTCAAAGCAAATATTTAGACGAAGTCCGCAGTAAGAGTGAACTGGTGGTGATTTCAGGCGAGATTTTTGGGATCAACCTTTTGTGCTTGACGAGTAACTTGAACCGAATTGCTGCTGGTGCTTCGGAAAATGCCGATGCCTTAACCCAATCGGTTGCGGCGCTGAACCAAATCTCGGTCAATTCGTCGTCCATTGGTGAAAACGTTGAGTCTATTTCAAAAGCTTCTTCTGTTGCTGAGCAAGTGGTAGAAGGGGTAGAAGGGAGTGTCGAAAATTTGAACCTAGATTTTCAACAAATCAAAGAAAATAGCCTTGAAATCAGCAAAATTGCTTCTACAGTGGCCAGTATCGCCAACCAGACCAATTTACTCAGCCTGAATGCGGCGATTGAAGCGGCGAAAGCAGGGGAGCAGGGCAAAGGGTTTGCCGTGGTTGCCGCAGAAGTTCGGAATTTAGCGGGGAAGTGTAACCAAGCGGCGGCACAAATCGCTAGCTTGACCGAAACGAGCGAACGACTGATCCACTCCAGCAGCACGTCAATGGATAAACTCGCTAAAGACTTTTCTCTGGTTAGTGAAAAAACTGGCGAGATTAATCAGGAGATCCAAGGGATTACTTCCTCATTTGGGGAGCAACACCAAGGGTTGAGTGATTTAAACCAATCGTTGGATCAAATCTCAGTTTCGACAGAACAAAATCAGTTATACCTGAATGATTTACAATCGGTTGCTGAAGTTGGGGCCGAAGGGATGGATGTACTCAATAAACTATCCACAGAGCTGAAACAACTTGAGGTAGAATCTGACTCGACATTGAAAAAAACCAAAAAAGCTGATTTGTTGGTTTGGGAAGATCGTTACTCAGTCAGAGTGCCACTTTTAGACGCTCATCACAAAGTGCTGATTAGGCTGATCAACCTACTGAACCAAAAGGCTAATTCGAGTAAAAGTGAATGTGAAGCGGTGCTCAAAATCATTTACAACTACTCGGTGGCCCATTTTAAATACGAAGAATCTTTGTTGATCGCCATCAACTATAAAGATCTGATTTCCCATCAAGAAGAACACCGTGTTTTCTTGGAAACCGCCTTAAACCGAGTTCAAATGTGGTCTCAAGGGAAAATTCAGGCCCAGGAAATCACAGATATCTTGGTGGATTGGTTACCAAAACATATCCTGGCTGTAGACCACGAGTATGCAACCCTCATGGCTGCGTCAGGGCTCGGTCGGGAATCCTAGGGAGGGCTTCCTGTGGGGCTTTTGTTGCCTGTGAGGATCGATTGGCTGTAGCTTTGAAGTCATCTCTCTTTCCCATGGCGAAATGGGAAAAGGGAGCCGTTGATTCTCCCTCAACCTTGTGCACCCTAGACTTGGAACCCTACAGTGAGTTTAACCCCACGATATTCGGCTTCCAGCCTTCTGTGTATTGTTGTTTGTTGCCTGTTCGTCTTTGGCGATAATCTAGCCTCGGCAGACTGTGGTTCCTGTCACCAAACCATCCAGCCCCCTGAGTCCCACACCCAAGTGCCTTGCGTTGATTGCCATGGAGGCACTCTTGCGCCTCAGAAGAAAAAAGCCCACTTTAAGCTGATCCTACAGCCCACCGGGCTTGGCACTCCTGGTGTTTCTTGCGCCAAAAGTGGCTGCCATTTGATTGAATCGAAGAGGGTCAGTCATTCGTTGATGGCCACAGCCCCAGGTATTTTGGCCCTCACAACCTTGGCCTTTGAGACCGATGACTCAACAACAGCAGCCAAGCACTTGAGCCAATCCCAAACCAAAGATTACCTGAGCAAACGTTGCGACTCTTGCCATTTAGACAAACCCTTAACAAACGCCGATTCCCCGACGTCCCGCAGAGGTGGGGGCTGCCTTGCCTGTCATAGTGGCCCCAAAGAGCCGACCGGGCACCGTCGGATAGACAAAAAAGTGAGCGATGATCGCTGTTTTGGTTGCCATTCCCGTTCTGGTCGGGTTTCGCTCAATTATGGGGGAATCGCCGAGATGAGCAAAGGTCAGGCGGCGGCTTTGGGGGTTGAGGTATCCCGCCTTCCAGACGGACGGCCTGTTCGGCTGATGCCCTCCGATATACACTTTAAGGCAGGTATGGGGTGTACCGATTGTCACACTTACCGAGGCTTGATGGGTGGAAAGAAGCCAGTCAAACAAAAAGGGGATCAACAGGACATCCAATGCGCAGATTGTCACAGAGCCCAGACACAGACCCCAACCGCAACCCAAAGGTTTGGGACCTTCATGCCTCGGTTGAAGCAAGGTCAGTCGAGGTCCCGTACTTTGGAGTTAAAGTTCCAAAAGAAGACCCTTTTGGTTCGTCAAATTGACAAGCAGCACGCAGGCTATGGTCATGACCGGCTGAGCTGTGATGCTTGTCATAGTCAGTGGGTTCCCCAGTGTTTTGGTTGTCATATCAGCTACCAAGACGATGGAAAACAATATGATCACAACAAACAACAGCTGACCCCTGGTCGGTGGGAAGAACAAGGTTGGGCGTTTGAAGTAGGGTTGCCTGCGTTAGGGGTTAGCGAGGGGGAAGTCGTTCCTTTTGTTCCAGGAATGATTGCATCCTTGAAACTTCCTGGGCAGCCAGTAAAGCATTGGAATATATACGCACCCACCTCACCGCACACGACCGGTAAATCCAGGTCCTGTGCATCCTGCCACCTTTCGGACAAAGTCTTTGCCATATACCAGGAAAAAGCAGTAAACCTGAAAGGGACAGAACAAACCTCGAACAAAACCTGGACAGGCAATACGTTGCGCCCCACATCTCGGGCGTTTAACCCAGTGGAGGTTCGTCGGATCAAACGAGTTGGATTGTGTTTAGATTGCCATGCAGTCGATGGCTTGTTTTATCAAAACTACCGTTCTAAGCTAAAACAATTCGATCAAACCACTGGAAAAATTCGAGGTCATTCTGGCTCAGAATAGCCTTACATTTCTTTTTATCTTATGTTAGAATTTGAATATTCATTCATTTAAAGAAAGGTCATGGTGTCTAGCTATTCCCGTCGGGACTTCATTAAAATAAGCTCTTGTTTCCTCGCTTCGTCGGCGTTTGTTGGGGTGAACCCCATTGGACTGTTTGCCGAGGACATGGATGGGGTCTTGGCCGATAAGGTCGTCCCAACTATTTGTGAACTGTGTTTTTGGCGGTGCGGGGTTAACGCACACGTGAAAGAAGGCAAGGTGTTTAAACTCACCGGCCAACAAGACCACCCCTTATCAAACGGTAAGCTGTGCCCACGTGGGACAGGCGGCCATGGTTTGTTGTATGACCCTGACCGACTGAAGACCCCCTTGATCAGGGAAACGGTCAACGGAAAACAGCAGTTTCGAGCCGCCAGTTGGGAAGAAGCCATCACGCTGATTGCTCGTAAATTTGACCAAATCAAAGAGACAGAGGGGGCGGATAAAATTGTTTTGTTTTCTCATGGTTTCGGTGCCTCCTTTTTTAAGCGTTTGTTCAAAGCTTATGGTATCCACAACTTTTCAGCCCCTTCCTATGCCCAATGCCGAGGTGCTCGTGAAGAAGCCTTCAAACTGACTTTTGGTCATGGTGTTGGCAGCCCTGAAGGACTGGATATTGCGCAGTCTAAGTGCTTGCTACTGATAGGCAGCCACTTGGGTGAAAACATGCACAACACCGCTGTACAGGATTTCGCAGACGCTGTTTCCGCTGGTTGTAAGGTGATCGCAGTGGACCCTCGGTTCTCGGTTGCTGCTTCAAAAGCGGAGCGATGGTTGCCCATCAAGCCTGGAACTGACCTGGCCTTGATCCGCAGCCTGATCCATGTACTGCTCGAAGAAAACCTCTACGACCAAAAATTTGTCAAAGACAACTGCATTGGTCTTGAAGACCTGAGGGCAGGTGTCGTAGACGCCACCCCAGAAGAGGCGTACAGCCTCACAGGCATAGACGCCCAGACTATCAGGGACGTCGCCAGAGACTTAGCCCGATTTGCCCCGGCCTCTTTGGTTCACCCAGGCAGGCACGTCGCTTGGTACGGCGATGACACACAACGCTCCAGGGCGATAGCGATCCTTAACGCCTTGTTAGGCAACTACAAACAGCCCGGCGGTTTGATCCACCAAACAGAAAAATATGGTGTCCCAAACCCTTATCATTTCCCGTCGAACAAAAAGACCGCTGTTAAGTACAAAAGCAAATTCCCTATGGCGTCCAAAGTCCCCTCGAATGAGATTGTCGAGGAAACCATCAAGGGGAACTTTAAATCCTGGTTTGTGTACGGCACCAACCTGACCGAAACCCTAGGGGACCAAAAGGCAACCCTAGAGGCGATCAAGGCCCTAGACTTCATGGTGGCGGTGGATGTGCTGCCGATGGAAGTGACTGGTTACGCCGATGTGGTGCTGCCGGAAGTGACCTATCTAGAACGATATGATGACTTGGATGACCGGGTTTATCGCAAACCTTACGTTGCGATCCGTCAACCGGCAGTCAGCCCCTTAAGCCATTTAGACGCCAAGCCGGGCCATGAAATTGCCGGGTTGTTGGCCAAAGAATGGGGGCTCAGTGAGCTTTTCCCACCCATCGAAGAATACCTAGACCAACGGCTCCAGGCCGCAGGTTTGGATTTAAAAACCATGAAAGAAAAGGGTGTGCTGGTCAAAGAAGACAAGCATATTTACCAAGCCCCTGGTGAGCAGCTACAGTTCAGAACCCCGTCAGGGAAAATCGAGCTGTCTTCGGCAAATTTACAGTCCCATGGGTTTGATTCGGTCCCTCAATACACCAAACACCCTGAGAACCCGCCGGGCTACTACCGGTTGATCTATGGAAGGGTGCCGATGCATACCTTTGGGCGGACGGCGAACAACCGTATTTTGGGGGAATTGATGCCTGAAAACGAACTGTGGATCAATCAAATCACCGGTCAGGACTTAGGGTTGATTGATGGTGAGTATGTTCACTTGATCAACCAAGAGGGGAAAAAATCGGTGAGTAAGATTAAACTAAAACTCACGGAACGGATTCGACCTGATGTGGTTTATATGGCCCATGGTTTTGGGCACACTGACCCGAGGTTGAAGTTTGCCTATCACCGTGGTGCTAGTGCAAATGAAATGATCACCCAATTGACCATCGACCCTATCATGGGTGGAACGGGGCTTAAAAACAACTTTGTCACTTTCAGCCGATGAGCAGAGAACGAAAATACGCAATGATCATTGACACCAAACGCTGTGTTGGTTGCTCGGCCTGCGTGTATGCATGTAAAGCGGAAAACAACGTTCCTCATGGATTTTGCCGGGATTGGATCGTGAGTATCACCAAAGGAACTTTCCCTGACCTCAGCTTGCTCAACCGAAGCGAGCGTTGCCAACATTGTGAAGACGCTCCTTGTGTGACCAACTGCCCTACACAAGCCAGTCATTACCAGGGAGACGGAACGGTGCAGATCGACCGAGACCTGTGCACAGGGTGCAAAGCCTGCTTGGCTGCCTGTCCCTATGACGCAAGGTATATCCATCCTCAGGGTTTTGCGGATAAATGCAGTTTTTGCTCCCACCGGATCAAAGACGGATTGAACACAACCGCTTGTACAGAAGTCTGCCCGACCAGCTGTTTGACTTTAGTCGATTTAAACAGCAACGACGGCAAAGCAGAAGCTTTAATGAAGGGTAGGGAAGTCAAGATTGACAAGCCCCACGCTGGAACGAAACCGAAACTTTTTTGGTTGGTATAAGATGCTGGAAATTGTCTCAAATAAACTCAACCCTCAGGTATTGCCTCACTTGCACATCTGGGGTTTCGAAGTCCCGGTTTATCTGTTTTGCGGGGGGATCGCTGCTGGGCTATTGGTGATCAGCTCTGCGATGTTGATCGTCAAAAAAGACCACGAAGACCTACGGACTCTTCAACTGGCCACTTTGTTGAGCCCGATCATCTTGTCTATTGGGATGTTTTTTTTGTTCCTTGATCTGGAATACAAAAGCCATGTTTGGCGGTTTTACACCGCCTTTGTGCCCACTTCTCCGATGTCTTGGGGGAGCTGGCTGTTGCTTGGTTTTTATCCCTTTGCCTTGTTGCAGGCGATGATCTTGTACAAAGATAAACTTCCAAGGATAGCCTTGCTGCAAGCTTTGGTAATCCAAGCAGAGCGGTGGAAAAAACATATCGCTGTCCTCAACGTCCACATTGGCGCCGGAATTGGGGTCTATACCGGGATTTTGTTAGCGACTTTTTACGCTCGTCCTCTGTGGTCCCATTCTGTATTGGGGTTGGTGTTTTTGTTGTCTGGGATGTCGTCGGCGGCGGCATTGATGTTGTGGATCGCTCCTTCCACGGGCAAGCGGCAATACTCGATGATTGACATGTACCTGTTGTCCTTAGAAGCCTTTGCGATCACCGTGTTGATCATCGGTGGAATCACCGGCTCTGCCAACACCCGTACCGCCATGCTCGACTTCTTAGCCGGACCATATGCGCCTTGGTTTTGGGCAGTGACTTTGTTTGGTGGGATCTTGATGCCCTTGGCTTTAGAAACCTTAGAAACTCTGGGCAAAGTTCGCTTTTCGCCCTTGACCCCTTTACTGGTCTTGGTCGGCGGGCTTTCGCTCCGTTTTGTGATCGTATATGCTGGCCAAGAAGCGGCCACCTTTTATTAGAGGTTCACTATGTCAGACACTAACAACACACCCAAACCCTACTGGCCCAATCTGGCTGCTGGGGTGGGCTTAGGCTTGGTCTTGCTGGCGTCCTATTATGTCGCTGGCAGGGGCCTAGGGGGCTCTGGTGCGACGGCTAGGGTCACAGCTGGAATGATGCACCTGGTTGCCCCAGAACACACCGAAGGGATTGGGTACCTATCTAAATATTTCCATGATGGTGTGTTGAACTGGTCTAACTGGCTGGTTTTTCAAATCATCGGTGTTTTTCTCGGTGGGTTTTTTGCTGCCTTGACGGCAAACCGATTCATTCCTCAAGTGGAAAAAGGGGATGAAATCAGCAAGAAAGAACGATTTGGTTACGCTGTCCTTGGTGGCGGAATCATGGGTTTAGGTGCCCGTATTGCTAAAGGCTGCACCAGCGGCCAAGGCCTTTCCGGGGGTGCTACTCTTGCGCTAGGTAGCTGGGTTTTTCTGATTGGCCTGTTTATCGGCGGCTTTGTAACCGCTATCTTTTTTCGGAGGTTATGGAGATGACTTCAATCGCACCCTTGGCGAAAACCGCCTTTTTAGACCCTGAAATCAACTTAGCCCTGGCGACTTTGATTGGCTTTGGATTTGGGTTTTTCTTAGAACGGGCAGGCTTCGGCTCTGCCAAAAAGTTAACAGACCAATGGTTTGGTAAAGACTGGGCCGTATTTCGTGTGATGTTCACAGGTATTGTAGTGGCGATGTTGGGGATTTTGACCTTGGACCAATTGGGGATCATGCCTTTTGGTTCTTTGTACCTCAACAGCACTTTTCTTCTTCCCCAAACCATTGGTGGTTTGATGATGGGTGGAGGGTTCGTGATTGGTGGTTATTGCCCTGGAACAAGCTTTGTGGGCCTTGCCTCGGGTAAGTTAGACGCTGCCTTCTATATCTTTGGCCTGCTCATTGGAGCGTTTGTCTTTGCCGAGCTTTGGGACTTGATCGAGCCATATTTACAAATCGGTTCCATGGGTAAGATCACGTTGTTCCAATACTTTGGTGTTTCCCAGTGGCTGATCGCTTTTGTGGTGGTGTTGATCGCCATCGGAGGGACAATGTTTGCAAATTGGTTTGAGCGTAGGAAGGGGTAACCATGTTTGAAAAAGAATACCGATGGCTGTTGCCTGTGATGGTTTTTTTGATGTTGGTTGCTATTTTGGCGGCCAGATGGCCACAAAAACAAGTGTGGTATCAAGATATCGAGGACCATCAAATCAGTTCCATCGAAGTGACCAAGCTTGCTTCCTGGATTGTTGAAGGCCGAAATGATTTTTTGGTGTTTTCGATCGGTACCGCAGCGGTGACCAACAATATCCCTAACTTGGTTTCCTTGAAGGACGAAGCGCAACTTTTAGAGCTGATCAAAACAAAACCGAACTATAAAAAGTGGATCATTCTGACGGGACCTAGCGGTATCCCTGCTGAGGTGTCTGGGGTGTTGACTCAAGACTGGAAGCGTCGAGTGATTCAAGTTGAAGGCGGTGGCGCTGCGTGGCAGGCCCAGATCAGCGATAAAGAAATCGAGTGGCAAAAGTTTTCGAACGAAAAAGCCCAACGACTGCGGGAACTCAGGCCCTTTTTCCACCCCACTGGACAGGGTAGTGTCAAACAAAAGGCCTATATCGCCCCCAAACTCATCCCGTTGCCTTTCTTAAGGCCAGCGGCAGATGAGGAGGTTGAAGAGGGATGTTAGCTCGTTAGTGCTCACACCCATCACCCTTTAGGGGCTCTCTAGATGTTTTACACTGAGGCCTTTTCTTTGGCCCAAAGAGCCTTGACCCCGTCAAAAAGCTGTTGGCAGATTTGCGCTTCAGTGACTTGAAGACGGGCTTTGGGGGATATATCCACTACCCCATCTGTACCAGCGGCGGTGTGTTCGCCCCCTGCGCCTCGCACCGATAACCCAAGGCTTGCAGCCATCGGTTTGAGCTGTTCTACATTGCTGCCCTGAGCGGTGAGTTGAGGCAGCGGTAAATGTAAGCTTGCACGCATCCCCGTGCCTAAGTTTGTGGGGCAGCTGGTGACCGCACCATAAACTGGTGACACCGCAAACTTGATCCCCCCGGCTTCTAAGACTTCTAAGCATTGGTGCAACCGATCAAACACTTCGTTGAGCACCGAACCTTTTTTCATCGCCATGATCCGCAATTGGTCTTCTTCCCCCACCCATATGATCAATTGTTCATCGTCCGAAACATACATGCCTCGTCCATAAGGCCAGTGTCGGCTGATCCCGGCAGTTTGTAGGTAAGGGTCCACACTCATGTCTTTGAACATCTTATGTTCTGCAACCAGTTCCTGGTATTTCTCAGGGGATATCTCATGAGCTGAGCCAGGGGTCAAAGATACATAGCTCCCTCCATAGCCCGGCTTTGACATCAACCCTTGAAACACTTCGACCATCTGGTCCTCGAACGACACTCGGTCCGCTTGGGTCATCGCCCCAGGTAGCGGGAAGTCTTCGAGATTTCGGCCTACTCTGACACGCATAGAGGTGTTTTTTAAACTTGGGTCAATGTCCTGGAGATCTAATGTTTGTGGTTGACTCCAGTCAGACTGATGTTGCACCTCCCCTTCAATCCCATGGTAGTCGCAGATCAGCAGATTCAGGTAGGGCTTAAACAAGTCATAATCGTCGGGAGCCATGGCGTATGCGCCCATCTGGCTGTCCGGGTTATTGATCCCCGTCTTGATGATCCTGATCAAACGGGCCTGCAAATCCCCACTCAAAGAGTCAAAGTATCGTTCGTCAAAATGGCGAGCCATTAAATTGTCAGGGTGATTGAGTCGGATTTGCTTGATTTCTTCAGGGGTCATTTTCTTCCATATAGAGTGGTTCTATGGCTATTGGGCCTTTGCTTAGCTACAGGGTGCCACATCAGTGCCCCTGGGTGGTAGGCTTTTATCAATACTTTTTATAATAAAAATAATATGCATTTGGAATCAATGAGTTTTTGAATATTTCCATAATTCGGCCAGCAATTGATCACGATGGTTTTTTGGCTCATTGAGGAAAATCACAAAAGGTCGAAGGCCCGTTTTTGTTTTGAAATACCCAGCGTAGTTATACACCCCTGTGAGGGTGCCAGACTTCAGGTAGGCGGCTTTGATCTTGCGGTGTTTGTGCATGAGCTGGTGGTAGGGCTTGAATACTTCCAAGACCTTCAACATCAAGAGCGGGGTCATTTGGTTATCCCTAGAAATCCCGCTCGCTTCAGCCAGATAGAATTCCTTTGCCTGAGGTTGAAACTCTCGCTCTACTTCCTCGCGTAAAAAACGTAACGATTTCTTGTCTTCCGCAGGCCAGCCATAAGCCTCCGCCCCTAAGATCAAAAAAAGCTGATTCGCAATGTAATTGTTTGAGTACTTCAAGAGCCCAGTCAACATGACCTTGAGGTTCCGACTGTTGCGGTGGGTCAGGATCAAACGAAACTCGGGGCCAAGGGGGGCTGATACAACGGTCCCACCGGTTTTGATCCCTTCTTTTGCAAAAATAGCCTTGAACAACTGCGCAACATACTCCAGAGACTCTGCTGGATTGTTGGTTAAGTTGAACCGGTCGGTGGTGCCTTTGCCCAAAAGCTTGCCTTTTTTTGCGGCCAAAGGAGTCAAGGGGGTTGCTTTCTCGGCGGAGCGGACGGTTCCTTTTTTGCTGCGAGTTAAAAACAAGCTGTTGAAGTTCACCGCCAAGGCGCCATTGAGAGCGTCGTAAGGGTTTAAGGTGGCCGTGGTCCCAGGAGCCTTGGGGGGAGTCACAAACTGGGTGGTGTCCAGTTGGACCTTAGAAAAATGGGTGTACCCTAAAGCCTTCAGCTTCTTTGCGATGACTGTAATTTCTTCACTGATCAAATAAGGATCACCGAACCCTTTGATCCCTAATTGGTGTTTTGGGCCAAGGTAAAACTCAGTTTTCGGGTGGTATTTGAGCCCTAAACTCTTGATTGCAACATGACTGGTGAGGATTTTTAAGGTCGAGGCAGGAGGAAAGGTCCGGTTGACTTGGGTGCCAAGTAAGACCTTCCCAGACTCGTCAGCCAGCACAACAGCCCCTTGCTTCACCTTGGCAAGGAACGAAGGTGAAGGGTCTTGGGCAAAGGCTGTACCGGAGCCCAGTAACAGGGCTCCGAACAAAAAGATCGCTTTAGTAAGTGCGATAGTTTGGTGCTTCTTCTGTGATATAAACATCATGAACGTGGCTTTCCTTCAAGCTAGCCGGGCTGATCCGAACAAATTGAGTTTCGGTTTTTAAGGATTCCATGTCTTTGGAACCTGTGTAACCCATGCCAGCACGAAGTCCACCAATCAATTGATGCAAGGTTTCTGAAAGCGGCCCTTTGTAAGGGACTCGGCCTTCGATACCTTCAGGGACAAGCTTCATTTCGTCTAGCCCTTCTTGGAAATACCGGTCCTTACTGCCGTCTTTCATCGCACCTAAGGAACCCATGCCTCGGTATTGTTTGTACCGCCGGCCTTGGAGCAAAATAATGTCCCCAGGGCTTTCGTCGGTGCCTGCCAACATGCTACCAATCATCACAACATCCGCACCGCCGGCCAACGCTTTGACCAAGTCCCCAGAGAATTTAATTCCGCCGTCGGCAATGATCGGGACCCCATGTTCACGGGCAACCTTTGCAGCGTTCATGATCGCAGTCATTTGTGGAACCCCGATGCCTGCAACCACACGAGTGGTGCAAATAGAGCCCGGTCCGATGCCGATTTTCACAGCATCAACACCTACGTCAATCAAATCCTTCGTTGCTTCGGCGGTGGCGACGTTGCCTGCAATGATTTGCACGTCTCTAAATTGCTTCCTAAGCTCTGCGACCGTGTTGATCACCCCAACTGAGTGTCCGTGAGCTGTATCAATCACCAATACATCGACTCCAGCGTTGACCAAGGCTTGGGCCCGGTCGACCGAATCTTTACCAACGCCAATCGCAGCTCCGACCAGCAATCGCCCTTGTTCGTCTTTTGCCGCACGAGGGAATTTTTGCGCTTTTTCGATGTCTTTGATGGTGATCAAGCCGGTGAGCTCAAAGTTACTGTTCACCCGAAGCAGTTTTTCAATCCTGTTTTCATGTAACAACCGCTTTGCTTCATCTAAGCTGATCCCTTCTTCAACGAAGATCAGTTTTTCCCGAGGGGTCATCAGGCTGTCTACCGTTTTATCCGGGTCTGTCTCAAAACGGATATCTCGGTTGGTTAAGATACCAACCACCTTATTTCCGTCCACAACAGGGAATCCTGAAAACCCGTATTGGCTCATTAGTTGGGTGACCAAAGAAACCGAGTCACTCGGTTTGACAGTGATAGGATCAACAATGATCCCAGCTTCAGAGCGTTTCACCTTGTCCACCTCTGCCGCTTGGGCAGCAATGGTGAAGTTTTTGTGAATGACGCCTAGCCCACCTTCTTGAGCCATCGCAATCGCCAAAGAAGACTCGGTCACCGTGTCCATCGCCGCAGAAATAATCGGGATATTCAGCCGGATTTTCCGTGTCAGCTGTGTGCTGATATCTACTTCACTCGGCAACACTTCAGAGCGAGCCGGTTGCAACAAAAGGTCGTCAAAGGTTAAACCTTCTTCAGTGATCCGTTCATGTCCCATCAAAACCTCCTTTACAACCTATTGTCGATCCGATTTAATGAGAATCCCAATAGGCCAGAATTTAAAAATGTTAATATAGCAGCCTATCGATAACTTTCAAACTCGTCAATCAGCATGAGCGGCTCTTTTCAACTCCAAGGCTTAATCAACGAACTTACGAACCAAGTTCCCCAGGTTCGGAGCCAAACAGCGACCATCGGCGGAGCTGGAGGAAGCTCTGTAGCTCTGATGCTTGCTCAACTGGCTGAGGCAAAACAAACAGAAGTGGTTGTTTTTGTTGACCCCTATGAGAAAGCTCGGCAGCTTGCCAGCGACCTTCGTTTTTTCCTGTCCCCCGACAGAGTCCGGTTTTTTGGTCATTATGACACCGTCGCTTATGACCCTCAGTCCCCTGATAAATCGGTCATTGCGGATCGGTTGACTGCCTTAGCTAGCCTGCAAACAGGCAAGCCAGGGATCACCATCACCACCTCCACAGCGGCGGCACAAACCATATTACCTCCAAGCGTCTTATCAAGTTCGGTGGTCATCATTGAGAAAGGGGGGTTGGTGGACCCAAGCGAACTGGCCCAAACGTTGGTCAGGTTTGGCTATAGCCGGGTAGAACAGGTGGAAGACCGTGGAGAGTTCGCCCTTCGTGGTGAGTTGCTGGATTTGTTCCCGGTGCAGTTGGACTTGCCGGTTCGGGTCGACTTTTTTGATATTGAAGTCGAATCCATCAAATCCTTTGATCCAGTCAGTCAATTGAGTAAAGGGTCGATGGACCAATTGTTGGTGCTGCCTGCCTTAGAAGTGATTTTTTCAGAAGAACGGAAGTCCAGGGCTTTGGAAGCACTCAAAGGCTACCGGGCCGGTGCGCAGCCAGCAGAGTACCACCAAATCCATGAGGCGATTGAACAAGGTACCGGGTTTTCGGGGATTGAAAACTATCTCCCGCTCTTTTATGAACATCCCTGCCAATTGTTTGACTACCTGCCAAAAGATTTTATCCCTGTGATTCTTGAACCAGATTCTTTTCTGGTCCGGGCGAAACAATCTTTTGACGAAATCAGCCATGAGTATGAAGTATCGATCAGCGAAGGGCTGCCCACTTTAGAGCCAGACCGACTTTTCCTTTCATACCACCAACTAGAAAAACGGCTCACCGGACTCAAACCCCTATTTTTGCAAGCAAACACCACCGAAGAGACCTTTAACCTGAGCTGTGGTTCTAATGAGGCATTGTCCTCTATTGCTTTAGAGGCCAGCGCAACCCAAGTTTCCCCGGTCAGGCGGGTCTTAAATAAGTTGAAAGAATGGCACCAACAAGGGGCCAAGGTGCTGATTTGTACCGAGTCGGTGGTGCAAGCGAAACAGATCATGGGGGTTCTTGGGGAACTGGACCTTTCGGTGGATCTTGCCGTTGATTGGGACGAAGACCAACGTAGGCAGTTTTGTTACGCCGAGGTTGAGTCAGGAAAGGCTCGATTTATGTTGGTACCCACACCGCTTTCTGAGGGGTTTCGGTACATCGGAGCAGGCGGCGATCTACAGTTGGTGGTGGTCACAGGAGGAGAAATTTTCGGCCCCAAACGGCGCAAACAACGGGCGAAAGGCAGCAAAGGGAAAAACCTCTTTTCCAGTTTGGAAGACCTCAAGGTTGGGGACCACGTGGTCCATGTGGAATATGGGATTGGTTTGTACCAAGGGTTGATCGGCATCAACACCGGGGAACATACGGAAGATTTTTTGCTGCTCAGCTACGCTGGTGGGGACAAGGTTTACGTCCCGGTGGACAAGCTCAACTTGGTGCAAAGGTTCACCGGCTCCGAAGGTAGCTCAGGTCCACGGCTGAATAAGTTAGGGGACAAAAGCTGGGTCAAGACCAAGTCCAAAGTCAAAAGCGAAGTGGACGACATGGCCGACGAATTGATCGCCTTGTACGCCAAACGGGCGGCTGAAAAAGGGATTTCTTACAGCCCCGATTCGACCATGGGCCAAGAGTTTTCTTTGGCTTTTGAATACCAAGAAACGGAAGACCAAAGCAAAGCGATTGAGGATATCACCAAGGACATGGAATCCCAGCTGCCCATGGACCGGTTGGTTTGTGGGGACGTGGGTTATGGGAAGACCGAAGTCGCTATGCGTGCTTGCATGAAGGCGGTTGTTGATAGCTACCAAGTCGGCCTGTTGGTCCCCACCACCATCTTGGCGTTGCAACATTATGAGACCCTTTGTGAACGGTTCAAAGAGTTTCCTGTGCGGATTGGCTTGGTTTGTCGGTTCCAGAAACCGAAGGAAATCAAACAGGCACTGAAGGAATTGGCCGAAGGGTCTTTGGATATCTTGGTGGGCACTCACCGACTGTTGTCCAAAGATGTGTTGTTTAAAAACTTGGGGCTGTTGGTGATCGACGAAGAGCAACGGTTTGGGGTCCGGCATAAAGAGCGGATTAAAACCCTGAGAGCCCAGGTCGATTGTTTGGCTTTATCCGCCACCCCGATCCCGAGAACCTTGCACATGGCCATGATGGGGATACGGGATATCAGCGTGATCAACACCCCGCCCATGGACCGCAGGGCGATTCGTACCCGACTGCTTAAATTCAGCGACTTTGTGATTCAAGAAGCGATTGAACGGGAAATGCGCAGAGCGGGGCAAGTGTTTTTCATCCACAACCGGGTCGAATCGATCTACCAAGTGGCAGCCTACCTCAACCAATTGATGCCCAAAGTGAAGCTCGCTGTGGCCCATGGCCAGATGAGTGAAACGGAGTTAGAAGACGTGATGCACGGGTTCATCAACCGGGAATACGATGTGTTGCTAGCGACCACCATTGTGGAGTCTGGCTTGGATATCCCCAACGCCAACACCATCATTGTTAACAACGCCGATCAATTTGGTTTATCCCAATTGTACCAACTACGAGGCCGAGTGGGACGGAGCCGGTCACAGGCCTATGCATATTTTTTGACCGCTAGAGAACGGCTTTTGTCAGACATCGCCCGGAAACGTTTGTCTATCCTTCAGGAGTTAAACCACCTCGGTGCTGGTTTTAAAATCGCCAGTTATGACCTGGAACTTCGAGGGGCAGGGAACCTTTTGGGGTCCAGCCAGTCTGGGCATATCCAGGCGGTTGGTTTTGAACTCTACACCCAAATGGTGGAAACAGCGGTGTCGAAGCTGCAAGAAACCCCGAGTGCCCCGGTTGTTATTGGGGAAGTGCGGCTGGATTTGGGGTTGGAGACAAACTTGCCAGAGAGCTATATAGACAGTATGAATTTAAGGCTAGAAGCCTATAAAGAAATCAGCTTGGCGAAGACTGAAGAAGAGCTGTGGAGCCTACGTGCAGGCCTAGAGGATCGTTTTGGAGCGTTACCTTCGAAGGCTGAAAAACTGTTCGTTTCTGCCCAACTCAGGTTACTTGCCTCAGCAATGAGGATCAAGCGTTTGAGCCTGCGAGGCACTGAGTTGGAAATGGAGTTTAATGACTCTTTTCAGCCAGACCCCGTGAAGTTGTTCACTTTGATCCAAAGCTTAAAGGTTCCAATGCGTCCGGCACCAGACCAACGGCTGATCGCAACTATCAATGGTGACGTTGAAGCGGTTTTGCTTTTTTTGAAAAACCTCAAACCTCGGTTGGAGGAGACTACTGTTGAACCGTTACCCACTGTTTAAAGCTTTCCTGCTCATTGGCCTTGCCTGCGGTCTGTTGGTAAGCTGCGACCAGGATACCAAGAGGCATATTGCCTTGGTTCCTGAAAACGAAACAATCGCTGTTTTGAACAACGAAAAGATCCCGTTGTCTGTCTTCCAAGAGCGTTTTCAAGCCTATATAAAACAGTATGATGACCTGATTCAACCAGGGGAAGAAAACCGACAGACCATCAAAAAAATGGTGATTGATCAGCTGATTGCTGAAGAGTTAATCCGGCAAGAAGCCACAAGGAAAGGGATTCAAGTCTCTAAAACCGAGCTGGAAACTTCGGCGGAAGAGGCCTTGTCTCCCTATAAAAATGCAAATTTTGACTCCCGACTTACAGCGGTGAATTTGTCTAAAAAACAATGGAAAGATAAGCTTCGGTTTATGTTGCTGCAAAAAAAGTTGATTCTTCAAGAGGTGACCGCCAAAATCACCGTCACCAAACGAGAGATCAACGACTATTACAGCAAACATCGCCGGCAGTTTGTGGAGGGTCGGTCAATCCGGGCTCGTAACTTAACCCTGGCGACAGGCTCCGAGGCTGACGCCTTGCGCAAGTTGTTGATCCGGGGGGCCAATGTCAAGGATTTGATCCGTCGGCACTCGATTAGTCCCGATAAAGTGAATGATGGGGACCTTGGGTTTGTCCAAAGATCGGAGCTACCGCCGGAGCTTGAGACCGCCCTGTTTGCGTTGAGCAAGAGACACTCAATCAGTGATGTAGTCCACTCCCAGGACGGTTACCATATTTTGGTTTATGTGCAATCCAAACGAAGGCGCCGGTTCACTTTAAATCAATCAAAAGAAAAAATCCGTTCGATTCTGGTCAGTGAACGTGAAAATGAAGCCTTCAAGGGTTGGCTGGCCAAGTTGAAAGAACACGCCACCATTGGCATCGACGAAAAAATGTTACGTACCGAAGAAGGGTTCTGATGAATATCCTCTTTGTTGGCTTTATGGGCGCCGGGAAAACCGCATTGGGTAAGCGGTTGGCCGCGAGGCTGGGATACCGGTTTTTGGACACCGACGCCTGGATAGAAGCTGAAGAGTCGATGACCGTTTCAGAGATTTTCCAGTACCATGGTGAGGCATACTTCCGAGAGTTAGAAACAAAATGCCTCAAGGCGTTGGCCTCGGTGCAGAACCATGTGATTGCGACAGGTGGCGGTATTTTAACCACTGAAGGGAACTTGCAGTTGATCCAAAAAGTAGGGACTTCGATTTTTATCAATGCCGAGTTAGGCCGGATTATAGAGCGGGTGATGCGCAATCAAAAGAGACCTTTGGTGCGAACCAAGAACCCTGTCGAAACCATCAAAACGCTGCACGCCCAGCGGCTACCTTTATATATGCAAGCAGACATAAATTTCGTTCCCGATGGAATGGCCTTTCAACCGATAATCTCACAAATCATCCGGCTACTTTGATGAAACTGACTGAAGAATTGCAACAACGAGGGTTGATCGACCGGGTCACCTCTGAAGACCTGTACCAAAAATTAGACCAAGGAGGGCTTAAGTTTTATGTAGGTTTTGACCCAAGTGCAGACTCTTTGCACGTTGGCCAGTTGGCTATCTTCAACTTCATGGCCATTTTATCGACCCATGGTCATCATCCCGTCGGCCTGATGGGCGGGGCCACCGGGATGATCGGTGACCCAGGTGGGAAGTCGGCAGAGCGGAACCTGCTGGATGAAGGACAACTTGCCGCAAACCTCGAAGGCATCGCCACCCAGATTGAGCGGTTTATCAACGTTGAATCAGGGGAAAAGTCCTTGATGGTGAATAACTTTGATTGGTTTAAAAACCGGGGGTATTTGGAGTTCTTGCGAGATGTAGGCAAGCACTTCTCGGTCAATCAGATGATTGCTCGTGATAGCGTGAAGTCACGGTTAGAACGTGATGGTGAAGGGATTAGCTACACTGAATTCAGTTACATGTTGTTGCAAGCCTATGATTTTTGGAAGTTGTATGAGTCTCAAGGTGTGACTCTGCAACTTGGGGGCTCAGACCAATGGGGCAATATTGTTTCTGGAATCGATTTAGGCCGCCGTTTTGGGGCAGAGTCTTTGTATGGGATGACCATGCCTTTGCTGACCAAATCTGACGGCAACAAATTTGGAAAATCTGAGACCGGAACCGTTTGGCTTTCTGGGGGGAAAACCAGTAGTTATGAGTTTTATCAGTTTTTCTTGAACCAGTCAGACGAAGATGTTGTCCGGTTTTTGAAAATGCTGACCCGGATCGAACTGGATGAAATCGAAGGTTTGGCCAAGTCCGTGGAAGAAGAACCACACAAGCGGGCGGCTCAGCGGCGTTTGGCAGAAGAATTGACCGCCTGGGTCCATGGACCTGAAGCCTTAGCCAAGGTCCAACGGGCAACAAAAATGCTGTTTGGCGAGACCATCAGCGACCTGGATGAAGGGATGATCAGCCAGATTTTCAAGGATGTGCCTTCTACAGAGATTGAGCGGAGCCGGTTAGACGAAGGCATCTTGTTGATCGATGCCTTGGCTGAGGTGGGGTCCTGTGCTTCGAAAGGTCAGGCTCGAAAATTGATCGCGCAAGGCGGGGCCTATGTGAACAATGAACCACAAAAAGACATCGAGTTTTCCCTTTCCCCAGAACACTTGGTTTCAAAGGCTCACATTGTGCTGCGAACAGGGAAGAAAAAGTATGCTTTGCTAGAGTTTGTTTGATGGACCAACCCTTGAAAATTCAGCTTCACTACCCTGGTATGACTGTGCCTGCCAAGGCCCACGCCAGCGATGCTGGCTTTGACCTCGCCTGTATGGACGTGTTGGACAAGGGGAATCAGGTGTACCTGTTGGACACCGGAATCAGCATTGAACCGCCGGTTGGGTTTTATGTTGAGCTGTACCCACGGAGCTCGGTGTATAAATCGAACTTTTTCCAGGCCAACTCGGTGGGGATCATCGACCCTGATTACCGTGGGCGAATTTATTTGCCCTTTCGGTATATTGGTACCGGCGATGGTTTGACTGAGGCGAAGGCTTTGGTGGGAACCCGAGTGGGGCAAATGGTGGTGAAGCGGCAAGAACAAGTGCTAATTCAAGTCTGTGATGACCTCAGCAACACCTGTCGAGGAGCCAATGGATTCGGTAGCACTGGTGTATAAATCGATCAACATCGGGCAACTTAGAAGACTTGGGTTCTGTTTGTTCGCAGAGGGTATCTCATGGCGATGAAACGGTTTCAGGTTTTTTTGACTCTTTTGTTTATTGCAGATCAAGTGATCATTTGGGCTTGCTGGTCTTTGGGGTACTGGACCCGGTTTAAGCTGGTTAATTTTCCGGTCGCCGAGTTCATTCCCCCTTTTGCGGCCTATTTTCAGATTTCTTGGGTAGTGGTGATTTTAGGGGTGGTGAGCTTTTCTTATGGAAAAATGTACCACCGCAAGCGGATTTTTCACCACGGTTCCGAAGCCGGGGCCATATTTAAGTCCATGGGCTTGCTTTATTTAGGGCTCATAGCCTCCAGTTTTTTTTACCGGGATCATTCCTTTTCAAGGGTCCAGTCGGTCTATTTTATTGCCGAAGCTTACCTGAGTATTTCGCTGTTTCGGGCGTTGGTTCGGGTTGCTTTATCCTACCTCAGGAAGAAGGGGTATAACGTCCGGCGGGTTTTGGTGTTGGGCAAAGGAAAGACCGCTCGGTTGCTAGCGGAAAAGCTCGCCAACAATCGCTCTTTGGGTTTGATTCCTGTGGGTTATTTGGCCCCACAACCTGACAGTGAATTGGGGTTGGAATACCTAGGTGACTACTCACAACTACACCTCACCCTAGAGTCGCGGTTCGTTGATCAAGTTTACATCGCCTTAGACGCCGCTAACCAGGAAGAGATGGCCCAGCTCAACAGCCAGTTAGCCACAGAGACGGTGGATTTGAACATCGTGCCGGACATATTCCATAGCTTGGCGATTAACCCCGAATTTTTGGACTTTGACGGTATGCCTGTATTGGCGTTGCGTCAGAACCCGGTGGAAGGTTGGGCTCAGGTTCAAAAACGAAGTTTTGATCTTTTTGTTGGGCTTTGTTCAGTGCTTGTGATGGCTCCCTTTTGGGTGCTTTTACCCCTGTTGATCAAGCTATCGAGCCCGGGGCCGGTGTTTTACCGGCAAACCCGTATGGGCCTGGATGGACGTCCTTTTGGGATGTTAAAGTTCCGTAGCATGAGCACCGATGCAGAAACCAAATCAGGTGCGGTATGGGCGGTTAAAAACGACCCTCGGGTGACGAAAATCGGCGGGTTTTTGCGTAAAACCAGCTTGGACGAAATCCCCCAGCTGTTTAACGTCCTCAAAGGTGACATGAGCATCGTCGGGCCTCGTCCAGAAAGGCCCGAACTGATCACCGACTTTAAAGAGCAAATCCCAAACTACATGTTACGGCACAAAATAAAGGCTGGATTGACTGGTTGGGCCCAGATTAGCGGGTTCCGGGGAAATACCTCCTTGGAAAAAAGGCTAGAATACGATATTTATTATTTGACCCATTGGTCCATTTGGTTTGATTTTAAGATTTTTTTGCTTTCCCTTTTTAAAGGTTTCATCGACCCCAACGCTTACTAGGAACCCAACATGAAGCCCAGTAACACAGCTAAAAGCAGCCAGTTCACCATTGACATGGACCTGAAAGGGTTGGTGGTTTTTTTGACCTTAGTGGCCTTAACCGGGGCGACCCTCTTTTATTTAGGGTTAACCTACGGCAAAGCCAGCCGGAGTGCGAACCAAAAAATCGAACTCCCCGGGTTAGCGGCTACCGAGAGTGAGTTATCCCCGCCAAAAGACTTAAAAATATATAATTTAGGGGGAGGCGGATCTGGGGGCTTGCAAAAGGAGTTTGATTCCTTGAAAAGCAAAAGTGGCCCTTCCCTAGCGGAGGAAACCCAACAGGTTGAGAGCCGTATCGCTGAAAATAAAATAGCGACTGAATCAGCGGTGACCCTCGAAAGAGAATCGGCCAGAAAAGCAGCGCCGCCAGAGCCAGTACAAACAACGGCAACTCCTGCACCGGCAAAAGCGGAAGTCAGCTGGCCGGATATTGTCAAAGACACCGCTAGCACCAAAAAAACAGAGACCTACACCATCCAAATCCTATCGACCAGCCAAAAGGCCAAGGCAGATCGGATGGTTAGTAGTTTAAAACAAAAGGGATTTCCTGCCTATATCGCCTCGATCAACCTAGAAGGGCGACAGTTGTACCGGGTGAGGGTCGCTAAAGACACTCGGGCTAACATCGCTAAGATGAAGGTTCGGTTGAGTAATGTGGTCCAGGGGATTGGGTCTGTGCAGGTGGTCCAGGCTCGCTAGTGTAAGCGGGTCATAAATTCACGCCAAGCGATGATCGGGGTCGCTTGGGATTCGATGAACTGGGCTTCGATCCTCCAGTCCCCGCTCTTCACCAAACTGATCAGTCGATCAAGCCGGTGTTTGTCTAAGTACCGGTTAAATAACATGGGGATGATACCGGTTTTATCTTCTCTGAGGATATGCCGGATCGCCCTTTGGATTTTGCTATTGTCGATGGTTTGGTCTATGCGGGCTACAAAGGCAATTCGCTCCACATCGGCGCTGGTTTCTAGCCACCGAATCAGGTAGTCAAAGTAGATATAATCAAAAAAATGTTCGCAAATGTATTGATAGAGCTTATCTTGCTGCGCCATGGCCTCTGGGTTCTCACGCTCATTTTCGGTGATACGGACCGCAACTTGGAAGACAATCTGAGGGTCTGCCTTGACCTTTTCTCGGAAGACCGTAAAGAATTTATCGGTCAATAACTTCATCAACACCATGGAGAGCTCTTTATCCATGGTCCGGCCGATTTTTAAATCCAAAGACACCCGCACGATCAGGTATTGGACAAACCGACCCTGGATCATGTTCGCCAAAAACTGTGCAGTGCTTTTGTCTAAAGCTGGATTTCCTTCAGACTGATCCAGACCGTCAAGACAGTTTTGGATCGCCTGGGTGTATGGATTGAGCTTAGGGGCAGACAAGGATTCCTCAATTAGGCATTACCCGGCGCATCAACTCAGTAAATACCGGTAGACTACGCTCGATCATCTCGGTTTCAAAGCAATAAGCGAGCCGGAAAAACCCCGGCTTCCCGAATGCGGAACCAGGCACCACCAAGAGGTTTAATTCTTGGGCCTGACGGATGAATTCGGCCTCATCGTTGTTCGGACATTTTGGGAACAAGTAAAAAGCCCCATGAGGCCGGACACACTCAAACCCAAGCTTGATGAGGTGGTCATAGAGCAAATTTCGGTTGATTTCGTAGGCAGCGGTATCCACTTGAACCCCATCCACCATCGGCAGCATTCGCTGCATCAATGCCGGAGCGTTCACAAACCCCAAGGTACGAAGAGCCAAAGCTGCCGCTTGAGAGAGCAAGTCTCGGTCTTGGTGCCTCGGGGAAATCCCCAAATATCCGATTCGTTCCCCTGGCAGGGCCAGTTCTTTGCTCGCCGAAGTAGCCACAATCGTGTGGGGGTACAAAGCCATCACCGAAGGGACTACGATGTCATCAAAGATAATCCCCCGGTAGGGTTCGTCGCTGATCAAAGAAATCGGCTCACCATAGTCCTTTGACTTCTCAAGCAACAATTGAGACAGACCGGCCAGCTGTTCTTGTGTATACACCACCCCGGTTGGGTTGTTGGGGCTGTTGATCAGCATCGCCTTGGTCCGGCTGGTGATGGAGGCGGCGATTGCGTCCAAGTCTGGGGTGAAGTCGGCGCTTGTTTGCACCACCACCGGAGATCCACCAAAATTTTGGATATAAAAATCATACTCCACAAAATAGGGAGCCAGCACGATCACTTCGTCCCCTGGGTCCAGGATAGACCGTAAAATCACATTCAAGGCTCCACCGGCCCCAACGCACATCACCACATCCTGTGGCTCAACCGCTAGCCCCGATAGACCAGACAGTTTGTCCGCAATGTACGCTCTGGTTTCGGGGAGCCCTGCGTTAGGCATGTAGCGGTGTAGCCCCGGGGTGTCGCTTTGCAGCACAGCCACCAGGGAGTCAATCACCTGTTTAGGGGGCTCAAACACGGGGTTTCCAAGGGAAAAATCAAACACTTGATCTGCCCCAAACTCCTGCTTGCGCCTTGCGCCCTCTTCGAACATTTTTCGGATCAAGGAAGACCCTTCCAGGCTTTTTTGGATACCCTTTGCAATCGCCATTATAAATACTCCTCCGTCAGTGCGTCTTTGACCAATTCAAAGGCCTCATCCACATCATCCACGATGGTGAAAAGATCCAGGTCTTTTTCACTGATCACCTGCCATTTGAGCAGGGCATCAATGTTAAAGAAATCGTTCCAGAACTCTTTTCCAAACAGGATGATGGGGATCTTTTTTTGCAGTTTTTCTGTCTGAATCAAGGTCAATAATTCAAACATCTCATCCATGGTCCCGAAGCCCCCAGGGAAAACTAACAAAGCCTTTGCTAGGTAAGCGAACCAGAATTTTCGGATGAAAAAGTAATGAAATTCAAAGGAAACCTTGGCTGTCTGAAACCGGTTTGGCTCTTGTTCAAAGGGCAACGAAATATTCAAGCCAATCGAGGGGCCTCCAGCGTCGGCAGCCCCCTTGTTGGCCGCCTCCATCATCCCAGGGCCACCCCCTGAAGCGACCACAAACCGTTTTTCTTTTTGAACGATCTGGTTGGACCATTCGGTGAATTTGTAAGCCAGGCGGATAGCGTCTTCATGATACCGAGAAAGCTTGACGTGCATCCGTGCCCGCTCCAACTGGGCTTGGTTTTCCTCACTGACCATTTCCATGCGGCTGACCATTTCTTCAAGGGCCTCCAGCTTATCCTTCGCCTCGGCCATCGGGACCGAGCGGGCGGAACCAAAAAACACGATGGTGTTTTCGACCCCTTCCTTGGCAAACCGCTGTTCTGGCGCCACAATTTCCGCTAGCATACGCACTTGGCGAGCTTGGGGGCTTTGCAAAAATTCTTGATCAAAATATGTAAGCCCTGGAGCGTTTTCGCCTGAATTCATCTTTGCCTCAATCGTTGTGGTTGCTTTAACTTAACCGGAAGTTTACCAAGGGGCAATTGTATTCTTCTTGGGGCTTGAGTTAGAACCGCCCATGTGGGAAGATAGATTCTTCATCAGGGAGAACCATTGGCATCAATCATACGCAATAAAAAAGCATTTTTCGAATACGAAATCTTGCAGAAATTCGAGGCTGGGATTGCCCTGGTGGGCACCGAGGTTAAGAGTCTACGTGCTGGGAAAGTTAAAATCATCGAAGCGTTCTGCCGAGTCACCGACGACGACCAGCTCGAACTGCACCAACTGGATATCTCCCCCTACGAATTCGGGAACCAGCACAACCACGAACGGGCGAGGGTGCGTCAGTTGCTGATGAAAAAGACCGAAATTCACCGATTGGGCCAGCACCTGAAAGTCAAAGGCTTGTCGTTGATCCCGATCAGTATGTATTTCACCCGAGGCAAAGTGAAGGTGGAAATCGCTTTGGCGAAGGGGAAAAAGCTACACGACAAACGGGCGTCCATGAAGGAACAAGACGCCAAGCGGGAAATCAGCCGAGCGACCAAGGAACTGAACCAATAAGCCTTTGGCTCCCTAGATAACGAGCGAAGCCCTCTTTTTTTCCGGGGCCTAGCCGAGTAGACCTCGTCTCCCAACACCCTGCAGGCTGAGATTTCCCACCGATGCCCAAAAACCACCCCCGGTGTATTTTTTGATTTTTCCCCCCATTGCCCTTGACTCCCCTGGCGGAACACTCGTATAATATATTTAAGCGCAGGATTATCCTTTCTACAGGATGTCTCCACAAAATTGGGGGTGCACTGGTATTCGACTGGGATGAGACGGTGTTAGAGAAGCAAGTCGTGGTTGATCGAAGGGCCACGTATAAAAATCGATTATTTGTTAATTGCTAACAACAATGAATACAACCTGAACGAAGTGGCAGTAGCCGCCTAGTTTACGGTTTTCGGACCCTGGGCTAACGCCTCGGGACCGGGCGGGAGGAATGGCGACGCCGGATGATCATTCTCTTCTGAAACTCTATGCGGCTGGTCTTTGACGATTTTACGGCGTTAAAGGCGAGAAACACGTAGATTGTGTTACTTGAGGTTGTCAGGCACCAAGAGAGTAATACGAGACATAAAAACTGACTAAACTTGTAGAATGCTTTCATCCCTATCCACAGGACGCGGGTTCGACTCCCGCCACCTCCACCAGAACCTTTTCCTTTCAAAGCATTAATATTATTGAACTAGGGTTCGGTGCCGAATTTTAGTCCTGACTAATACTGACGATTATGGATTGGGATATACTGGGAAGTATTTGGGGGTATCGGCTGTTCGATTGGTGTGTCAATGAACCGAAGTAAACTCATCCAAATATTTTCGGGGAATTTAATTTTTTCTAGATTTTGCAATCAGCGGAGCAGCTCATTGAAGACCGCTTCCGCTGAAAATCCTTATTAGTAGAACTAAGGATTTTGGTTTACTTCAACTTTCCTTAAAAGTTAGAAAGTAAATCTTTATTAACAACAAGGTTTCTTACGCCATGGGCATGATCTTCCTTGAACACATTGCCTTTACACCATTCACCAACCGTTGCGATATTAACTTTTGCAATTTTAGGCCGAACATTCCAACTTACTTTATAAGGAGAACCTTTTTCGTTATAACTAGGCCCTGTAGTAGAACCAGCGTATTGAACTGAAATTCCTGTGTTTGAAGGGATGTTCAACGCTTGGTGTAGTCCATTCGCTTGTCCGTGCTCAGTTAATTTACCAAAATCAAGAGCATTTTCATCATTAACGACTACATATACTTGAGTTTCAACACGAAGTTTAGGAGTTACGCCTGATTTGTCCAAGCAAGAACCCAAAGTTGGTCCAGGTTGGATGTTTGCTGTTGAATGGACATAGTGAACTTCAACTCAGCTCGAATTCGCTTTAGTTGTGTCATCAGGCGTTTCCTTTGGGTTTTACGCATCGCTTTGACTTCTCCTTTTAAAGTTCGGCCAATGTAGAAGGTAAACCCAAGAAAATTAAAGCTTCCTGGTTTTCTACGAGAGGGATTTTGCTCATATTGTTGCAAAGCAAACCGTCCAAAGCGAAGTAGCTTGGTTTTATCAGGATGTACCTTTAGTCCAAACTTTTTCAAACGTAGATGAAGCATTGTCAGGCAGTTAACTGCGTCACTGTGCTTTTGAAAGCCAAGCACCGCATCATCAGCATACCTTACTATCGTCACTTCCCCTTGAGTTCGCTTTCTCATGCTGTTCAGCCACAAATCAAAGCTATAGTGCAAATAGATATTAGCCAGAAGGGGCGATATTACCGCTCCTTGTGGTGTTCCAAGGCTCGATTTTACTCGGTGCCCCTGTTCATCTAATACACCCACCTTAATCCACTGATTGATCAGCCTTAAGACTCGCTTATCTCCTATTCGGTGCTCAATAAACTGGATGAGCCAGTCATGTTCCACAGTATCGAAGAACTTACTGATGTCCAGATCAAGCACCCAATTTACCGTTCTTTTATTGATCCCTACCGTCAAAGCATCCAATGCATCATGCTGACCTCGGTTTTCTCTGAAACCATAGGAAAATCCTAAGAAATCTGTTTCATAGACCTGATTTAGCACAATGGTTGTCGCCTGTTGGACGATCTTATCTTCCACGCATATGATACTCAGAGGCCTCAGGCTCCCATCTTCCTTAGGAATATAGACCCTCCTTGCAGGCTTGGGTTTATATTGTCCTAAGTTCAGACGACGATGGAGCTTGTAGATATTAACATCCACATCAAAGCAATAAGATTGCCAAGTTACCCCATCACAGCCAGGAGCTGACTTTCTTTTGAGTTGAAAGAAGCTATGTTTAAGCAAAGCTTCATCCATATGATGAAAGAGATTGGTAAAACGTTCCTTCTTATCCAGCCTTGCGGCCTTTCGCACAATCAGCAGACGTGACATCCTATTTTCCCAACTCTGTGTCTGGATAGGGGCGCACTGTTGATTATTTCCCTTAGTCGAGACCCTTCCCTCCATAAATTCCGCCACTATTTTACCTGTTTTGTTCATTTACTTCTTCAGTACTATGATCTCGTCCGACTTCCTATATCTTCTGTATTGTTTGGCCTAGGGCTTTACTTTACAGTCCTCAGAGCTCAACCTCAGGACGACATAGGATCTCCTAGGTTCCGTATGATGAATTTCTCCGCATGCATAGGGTCTCCGACCCCGGAAGGTATGATTACAACTAGCCTTGGCGCTGCAATCACTATTGGTTTCTGCTTCGCTTAACAGCATCACCACCTTCAACGATGATTTCGTGGCTCAATACCTAGCCTACGGATGCCTTCGCTAACACTTCATGTCAGTGGTTACCCACTGACACGCATAGCTAAAGGACCAGGCGAGTGGCTAACTCTTACCTGGGGAGGACTTTCACCTCCTATTCAAACACCAGATTAACCTAGCGTTCTAAGCGCCTGGTAAACCCCACTTTTTTGATCGCTGACGGATAAAACAATTAAAAGTGACTTAAAAGAACCTCTGTCAACCTTCCCACCTCCAAAGGCTTTTGCAAAAATGCAGCAAAGGTGACCCCTTCCAAACGATCTTGCAAATCCTTTTGTCCGTATGAACTTAAAGCAACGACGATGGACTTAAAATTAGGCTGCTGTTGCAACTGATTCGTTGCTTTAATACCATTTAAGCGAGGCATATCAATATCCATAAAAATGATGTTATAGTCCTTTGCCATTGCTTTTTCTACCGCATCCTTCCCATCTTCTGCTATATCGCAGGGAATAGAAAATTTTGATAGGGTGTTCGCTGTTGTTTCTTGGTGCAAAACGTTGTCATCAGCGATCAAAACCCGCAGGTGACTCATGTCCATGATTACCGTTTTATTGTCTTCTGGCTTAGCTTCTACAATTGGTATGCGAAACCAAAATTTACTCCCTTTACCCAGCTCTGATTCAGCACCAATTTGCCCACCATTTTTCTGGATAAATTCTTGGCAAAGAACTAATCCCAAACCTGAGCCTACGTTATTGGCAGTATCTGGGCTGCTTACCACCTTCTCACCGAGTTTAAATAACCTCTCTACAACTGTTGGTTCCATACCCCGCCCATTATCTTTGACAGAAATAATAGCTTCACCATTTTGTTCTTCCAGCGCAATTTCTATAAACCCATTTTCAGGGGTAAACTTAATTGCATTTGATAAAATATTACGAAATGCCGTCGTAATCATAGATTCATCGGCGTGAACATAGATATTATTTTTGAAATTTGTCTTTAATAAAATCTGCTTTTGTTTTGCCTGAGGTTCAAGGAATTCTACCATATTTGTAATTGGGCCTCGCATATCCAAATAAGTTGGATTTACTTCTAAATGACCTGATTGGCTGTGAGCCCAAGCCAGTAAATCATTTAACAATTGGCTGGTGTTTTTGGTGGCTTTTTGTGTTGCCTTAAATAAGTCCTCTCCCAAGTCGTCTGCAGATTCCACCATTTCATTAAATATAATCGATAGGCTGCCAATGGGGCCTCTAAGATCGTGACTAATAATGGAAAAAAAACTTATCTTTGGTATTATTGGATATCTGGAGGTCGCGAGTACGTACTTCGACTTGCGATTCCAATTCTTCATTTAAGATACGATTCGCTTCTACAACTAGATTTTGAGCCGCAATCTTTTCATTTTTTAAAATGTTTATGCGATCAGCCAGAGCTAAAGATAAAATGAAAAGTTCTACTACAGCACCGATCCGAATACTGTGAACAATCAAGAAGTGGCTCGGTAAAATTCCGACAATCATAAAAGTAAAAATGAACGTAGCTATGTTCAGTATTGAAAAGGCAAATACAAAATATCGCGCCGGTCGAAAACCAGATTTAAATGATCGTATTGCTGTAAACAGGATAAATAAAGAACTGATAAAAACCACTAGAGTGAGAGCAAAGTTAGCAATCTTATAATCACCTAGAAGGGGGAAAATAGACAATATTCCACACAGCCCAACCAGTACAGATAGCCAATGATCGGTTTTTGGCATATTTACTCGCAATTCCAAAAAACTCTTTGTAAATGCAAAAACTCCCATTAATGACATGCTACCAAAAACTAATACTGATCTATGCCCCCACCGGGGATATTCTGGCCAAAAATACTGGTAGCTCAATCCATCGAGACCCGCTTGATAAAATCCGAAACTTGCTATGTAAAAAATGTAGTACAAATAGCTCCGGTTTTTTACGGAAACAAAAATAAACAAATTATACAGTAATAATGCTAGCACAATACCATAAAAAAGCCCCAAACCGATATATTCAAAAGTGATACTATCCACAAATGTGGGTACTGACCAAATGGTCCAAATTAAATAATGTATGGTTTCAGTCTGAGTACGCGAATACAAGGACAGCTGTTGCTGTGGTTTTACTGTGAGTCGAATCAGATTATTGCGGTTGTTTATTTCTCTATCTTGAAAAGGGAATTGCGACCCCATCACCTTTTTTTCCACCAGTGTTCCGACTGAATCAAAAATATAGACATCTACTCGCTGCATACGAGGGTTATTCAATTCTAAAAACCACTCCCCAGTGTTCTGCATATTATTTTGGACCTTAAATCTAGTCCAAACGCCTGAGCCCGTAACTCCAAAATTAAGCGATGCTTTTTGGTTGGGAGTAAATAGGAGCGAAGTATCCTTGGATCGGATATCTTCGATTGTTAAATTCCCCCCCGTATCTTCCAAAATTTCCAGATAACGTCCAAGTGGATATTTGTCGACAGCATCTTCAAGCATAACCACGGGCGCACTAGCCTCCAGACCAGATGAAGCAGACAGAGACTCAGTATGGGTCAATAGTAAAATAATAATACCGAAAATCAAACGGAGCTTGAACATAGATTAAATTAATATGAAATGATTGTAAGGGAAAAGCCACCATGAATTTTGTGCCTACAATTTCTTATCAAGATTAATGTAGCAAGGCAATAACTCTTTGATTTGGTTATCCCCCTCAGCCTTTGGAAATCGCTCAAACAGGGTCTTGAGGTAAATGCTGGGGTTGAGCCCATTGGCTTTGGCCGTTTCAATCAAACTGTATAAAACCGCACTGGCCCTGGCTCCTGCTTGGCTATTGGAAAAGAGCCAGTTCTTTCGGCCAACCACATAGGGCCTGATAGAGTTTTCAGCTAGATTGTTATCTAGAGGTAATTCGGGCTGTAAGTCGTCAAAGCATTTGAGAAAAATTGATCCTAAAATTAAAAGGTACTTGCTTTAACACCAAGAGCCCTAATCCCCCTTGGGCATCCCCCCTACTTCAATTAACCTTGGTTTTTAACCTTAGAAAGTCAAGGACAGCCATGCATCTCATTTCACCAGAATTCGAAGCCCTCTTCAAAGATTACCCCCTTTACTCCCAAGAACACCAAAGCGATCCCCTAGTTCTAGCCAAGATATTTGATCCAGTCGGCTCAGCTACCTTTTATCTAACCGAATACGATCCCAAAGAAGCCAATGCTTTTAGCTTTGTCACAGGGCTACAAGAAGACGAGTGGGGATATATTTCCATCAAGGAACTAGAATCCATCGAAAGGCCACTGGGAATGAAAATGGAACGTGACCTAGCTTGGATTCCAAAACGATTCTCTGAAACCAAGTCAAAGTGAGCTACAGGTACCTCGTTCGATTCAATCCCAAGAGAAGCTATTTCTTTCGGTCAGTGATCCCAAAGCACCTGAGAAAACAACTTGGCCAAAGGCTCTTCCATGTAAGTTTACAATCTGGAATTCACTCAGAAGCAAAGAAGCTGGCTCTGGAACTGAATTCTAGAGTGAAAGAAATTTACCGTTTGTTTCACCTTACCCCCTTGAGCATCGATGAAATCAAAAACAGCTTGAAACAGAATTTAGCCTGCCTCAAAAACCCAGAACAAAATTTAAATCCAAATCTGACAGCAGAGATAGAACAGCCAGAACTTAGTGTTCAACAGTTTCAATTAGGGAATTCCCTAATCCTACTCTCAACGGTAATCGACGAATACCTGTCAGAACGTAAAGCATCAGATAGCTTGAATTCTAAGACAATAACTGAGTACCGAAAGGGGCTTTCTTTGCTCTTAGATATCCTCGGTGACATTGATTGTAATACCATTGGTTACGAACAATCTCGGTTCGCCAAGAAAGTTCTCCAACAGTTCCCAAGTAACCGAAAGAAAAAGAAAGCCTACAAGGACAAAACAGTCCAAGAGATCATTGATTTAGATATTCCAAAGGAAGATTTACTTTCGACTACCTCAGTGAACAACGACTTGAGGCGATTTGGTACCTTCTTCCTGTGGGCTAAACAACATGGATACGTGGCAGAGAACTACTTCGAAGGGCTTAAGATCGCACAGAAGGTAAAACCAAATGAGAATAAGCTCCCCTTTACCCCTGAGCAAGTACAACAAATCTTTGATCCAATTGCACTAGAAGCTTCGTAAGCGCCAACTAAACCCCATCTTCCCAAGCTCAATTTCTTTGGTATTCTGAAGCCTCAACCATTGAGGAGTCGAGGATGAGCAAAGAGAAAGCCAAGGTTTGGGGCAAGCTGATTGAAGAATGGGAGAGCTCAGGCTTGAGCCAAGTTGAATTTTCTAAAGGCAGGGGACTGAAGCTTTCGACCTTCTATGGCTGGAAATCTCGGTTAAAAAGCCGGGGGCCTATACCGGTCCGCCAAAGCCAGCTGGGGCGAATCAAAATCAGCTCGGATCAGCCCAGGCGCTTTGTCGAGGCAGTGGTGTCGAGTGCAGCAGGATTTTCGATCACCCCCCGGACACTGACTCTCAAGGTAGGCGAGCGGTTCTCCCTCGAACTTGAGTCGGAATTTGACGAAGCCTTATTGCTCAATACGCTCAAGATTCTGGCCAAGCTATGATCGTTTCGCCAGAGGTAAAGGTCTTTCTAGCGACCGGTGCCACCGATCTCCGCAAGTCGATCAACGGCTTATCCGCCTTGGTGGAAGAGGAGATGAGTGTGAGCCCCTTTACGGGGGCGCTGTTTGGGTTTTGTAATCGAAAGCGAAACCTGATCAAGCTGCTGTATTGGGACCGAAACGGATTTGCCCTGTGGATGAAACGGTTGGAGAAAGACCGCTTCGAATGGCCCAAATCTAATTCTAAGCTCGAACTCACCGGACGGGAACTTCGTTGGTTGCTCGATGGGCTGACGTTAGAAAATCAAGCTTTTGAGACCTTGGGATACCAGTCTGCGGGGTAAAGTGAGTTCATTAGCCTGTTGAAATAGTATACTAATTAGTGTGCATCCGTTCCATGGACACAGACAATTAATTGTTGGCCGAGAATCAAAAGCTCTCCCAAGAAATCGGCTACCTGAACGAGCGGATTCAATTCCTCCTGGCTCAGCTTTACGGCAAAAAGTCGGAGAAGATGGCCTTGCCACCGGCGGACCAGCTGAGCTTCTTAGAGGCAGAGCTTGGAAAAATGCAGGCTGCCCAGGCTACCGTGGCCGCCCACAGCCGTCAAAGTAGCGGGCGCAAGCCCTTGCCTGAGGAACTGCCTCGGGTCGAAGTCCTTCACGACCTCTGTGATGCTGAAAAGACCTGTCCCTGCGGCGCTGAGCTTTCTAGAATTGGTGAAGACTGTTCAGAACAGTTGGATTACATTCCACCAACCCTGCAAGTGCTGCGACACGTCCGCCCCAAGTACACCTGCCGGTCCTGCCAAGGGATTGAGGATGACGGGGCCACCGTCAAAATTGCCCCGGTTCCCAAACAAATGCTCCCTAAAAGCATCGCCTCACCGGGCTTGCTAGCCCAGATCATCACCGCCAAGTTTGTAGACTCGCTCCCCTTCTACCGCCAAGAGAAGCAGTTTAAGCGCCTCGGGGTTGATTTGAGCCGAACAAATATGGCGAACTGGGCGATCCAGCTAGGAGAACGACTCGAACGGCTGCTTTATCTGCTCCACCAAGAAATCAAGCTGGCTCCGCTGATCCAGATCGATGAGACCAGCTTACAAGTATTAAAAGAACCGGGCCGAAAAGCGACCTCCAAGTCCTACCTTTGGGTCATGCGCACCGGTGCGACCAAATCCCCGCTGGTGTACTTTGCCTACGATCCAAGCCGTGCTGGAGCCGTGGCGAAAGAGTTGCTCCAGGACTACTCCGGTTTGGTGATGTCAGACGGTTATAACGGGTACAACTTTATAGCGGCTGATCGTCACGCCTTCTGCTGGGCACATGTACGGCGTAAATTTATGGATGCCTTGAAGATCAAAAAGACGTCCCCGGCCAAGGAGATGATCGAACTGATCCGCCAACTGTACCAAATCGAGGCCGAGATGGCCGACGGCTCCAAAGAAGTTCTCCAAGTCGCCAGAAACGAACGATCTAAGCCGGTCATCAAGGCGATTCAAGCTTGGCTCCAAGCTCACGAACCCAAGGTTGCACCTAAATCCAAGCTAGGTGAAGCGATTCAATACACGCTGAAATTCTGGCCTGGGCTCAAGCTTTGCTTAGAAAACCCTGACCTCCCCTTGGACAACAACCTCGCCGAGAACTCTATCCGCCCCGTGGCCCTGGGCCGCAAAAACTGGCTCTTCAGCGACACCCCGGCTGGAGCAAGGGCCACCGCCGCCCTCTTCAGCTTGGTCGAGTCCGCCACAGTAAACGGCTTAAACCCAAACCTCTACCTCCAATCCCTCTTCGAACGCTTCCCCTACAGTTCGACCGACGAGCAACTCAAAGCTCTCTTGCCCTGCTACATAGGCCTTAGCAAAGTGAACTGATCAACAATAGATGGGGTTTAGTTGGCGCTTACCGTAGTTCCTTTTTAGCACGGCGACAGTGTCGTTCTTCCCCTTGATATGTCTCCTGTTTGCAGATGTTAACCACCCCTTGCAGTGCCGCCCTTCGTTTGTTGGTTTTCCCTAAACGGCGGTATAGCTCCGATAGGTTTATCTGCACCTCAACCCAGCGTTGGTAGGGCGTAGAGTTGGGGCCTTCAGACTCAAAGAGCACCAAGGCTTGTTCGAAGTAACCGACCGCCTCTTGGTTCTTTTGCACACTCGACGACCAGACCCCTAGAGTGGCCAACAACGAACCTTGATAAATCCGGTTGCCCCCACGGTCCCCTTTGAAAGCCATCGCCTTGTTCAAATAGGTTCGACCCTCGGTTTCGTGCCCCCATTTGTAGTACAACAAAGCCATGTAACCATATAAATGGCCTAAGGACTGTCCTGCGGTGTGGTCACCGGTTCCCATGACTTTGATGGCCTGTAGGTAAGAGGTTTCCGCTTCCTTGTACCGCTTCAACTCAGCCAAACTATGGCCCAGCGTCTGGAGAATGTTGATTTGATAAATAAGCTTCCTGGGTTGGTTACCTGGGGCCTTTGAAATCAGTTCTTTGGCAGTCTCAAGGGACTGTTGTGCCTCTAAGTAACGCCTCCTCATGAAGAAAGCTGAACCCAAAAAGGTATGCCACGCAAAAAACTTTGGATCGTTGTCCACAGCGGCCTGAACGTATAACAGCTCTAAATCGGGGCGTTTGAGCTTGGCGTATTGCTGACCGAGCCGGACCGCAAGGTTCGAGTACAAGAACCGTAGCTTAGGATCAGCCTGTATTTCGCCCAGGGTATGGTCCTGCGTCAGCTTGATAAAGGACTGGACCAAGGCCACCTGAGCCTTTTTAAGCCGGACAGTTCCGGAGCTATCCAAAGCCTCCACCCGCACCACTGGCGGCACCCCAACCGCCAGCACCGGCAAGGGAAACAACAACACCAAGAACGCCACGCTGCACAAGAGCCCCTTCAGCGTGCCTTTTCGATCTATAAAAACAATAAAACCCATCAACTTCCCCTGATCCTATGAACACCCAAAACCAACCCCCAACTTGCAAGAACCAGGGGGGGTAAGGCAATCCAATAAAATGGGGGGAACGTGAATGGAGTTGGAAAGTTATTTTAAAATCTTTTGGGGGCAAGTCAAAGTGACGTTATTCCTAAAAACTATCCATAGAATGGGGACACGTCAGAGAGCCGAGGTTCTATCCTGATTGATTGTCAGAAACCTGGGGTCCACTATAAAGTAACCTCAATAGGACGGACTGTTTTTTGACCCTATGGATTTTAACAGAAATAATTTTGTAAGGATCGCCCATTTAACAGATTCGGTAACGACACGAATTTAATAGAGTCAAGTTTGCTTGGCAGTTTGAAGGCCAAGATATACCCTACCCTTATCCTCAACAAAAATTTTACGCACTACCGTGATAGAGTAGTCTATGTCTCTAGATTTTAGAAACTTTGAAAAGGCAATTCAAAGTTTGGAAATAGCCATCCAACTGCACCAAAAACGAAAGGAAGAAGATCCAGAATTAGCTCTAGCACTGAGAGACTCTATCGGTAGTGTAAATTTAATTGTGTGAAATTGATCTGAGCTAGAAAAAAAGGTATTTCCCCCCTAAGGTTTGATTGCCACATCAACAATAGAGGAGAAATACCCATGCAATTAGAATTG
>Ga0316204_10000950_pt1 | contig 89976 bp, 88 predicted proteins | sample 6monrhotite_MG_2_FD_205661 | JGI IMG/M metagenome (GOLD analysis project Ga0316204, IMG submission 205661) | Microbial mat bacterial communities from mineral coupon in-situ incubated in ocean water Damariscotta River, Maine, United States -... | ecosystem: Environmental > Aquatic > Marine >... | reverse complement strand
ATATCAATGCACAATCCGCATTAAAACTTGGGCAAGCTCGCGGCGCCGCGCTAATCGCAGCAGCGCAACACGCATTACCTGTTAGCGAGTATAGTGCCAAGCAAGTCAAACAAGCCGTCGTCGGTTACGGTGCAGCTAATAAGGCACAAGTTCAGCATATGATTACGACAATCCTCAGACTGAAAAAAACGCCAGAAACAGATGCTGCCGATGCGCTAGCCATTGCGCTTTGTCATTGCCAATCACGTCGCTTAGCCCGTAAACTATCGGTCAAAGCATAAGGACGTAAATATGATCGGCAGATTGCACGGCATTATCCTGGAAAAACAACCACCTCTGCTTCTGATCGACGTTGCTGGCGTTGGCTACGAAGTCTTCGCACCGATGAGCACCTTTTATCATTTACCCGACTGCAAAAAAGAAGTGCAACTCCATACTCATCTCGTCGTACGTGAAGATGCACAAATCCTTTATGGCTTCAAAGAAGAACACGAGCGGCGCTTGTTTCGTGCATTAATTAAAGTCAACGGTGTAGGACCCAAGGTCGCCTTATCTATTTTGTCCGGCATTGAACCGAATCAATTTATTGCTTGTGTCCATGATAATGATGTCACGCGTTTAACAACCATCCCAGGCATCGGTAAAAAAACAGCTGAACGCCTGATCGTGGAACTACGCAGTCGTCTAGAGCAATGGGAATCGGATACGGTCACAACAGCGGGCACAAGTCACACGGATACTTTTCAAGAAGCCATCAGCGCCCTATCTGCTCTGGGCTACAAACCCAATGAAGCCAAACGCTGCATTACACAAATTTATGAACCCAAGTATTCTAGCGAAGAACTTATTCGCTTAGCATTACAACAAATGGCCACTGCCTAATGGATTACACAGAAAATCGCATTATCGATGCCAATGAAATGCCTGAAGAAACAAGCATTGAAACCAGCATCCGACCTCGCCAACTCGATGAATACATCGGTCAAAAAGCAGTTCGCGAACAAATGGAGATTTTTATTCAAGCGGCTAAATCGCGCAGTGAATCTTTAGATCATACCTTATTGTTTGGCCCGCCTGGGCTGGGTAAAACAACGCTTGCTAATATTATCGCGCAAGAGATGCGCGTTAACCTGCGACAAACCTCTGGACCTGTTATGGAAAAAGCAGGCGACCTTGCTGCATTGCTGACGAATCTTGAACCGCATGATGTTTTATTTATCGATGAAATTCATCGCTTAAATCCTGCAATTGAAGAAGTCTTATATCCTGCGATGGAAGACTTTCAATTAGACATTATTATTGGGGAAGGCCCTGCAGCACGCTCTATTAAATTAGACTTACCACCGTTCACGCTAGTCGGTGCCACTACGCGTGCTGGTTTATTAACATCTCCCTTGCGCGACCGTTTTGGCATTGTGCAACGCCTCGAGTTTTACAATACACAAGAGCTCACGCGTATTGTGCAGCGCTCTGCTGATATTCTTAATGTTTCGATCACAGCAGACGGTGCCGAAGAAGTTGCAAAACGTTCACGTGGTACACCACGTATTACCAATCGTTTATTACGACGTGTGCGAGATTATGCAGAAGTCAAATATGATGGTGTTATTTCACAAGATGTTGCAAAACAAGCTTTAGATTTATTAAAGGTCGACTCGCAAGGTTTTGACATGATGGATCGCAAATTACTAGAAACATTAATCCATAAATTCTCCGGTGGACCAGTAGGCGTTGATAGCTTGGCTGCAGCGCTCAGCGAAGAACGCGGCACAATTGAAGATATGATTGAACCTTACTTAATTCAAGAAGGTTTTATTATGCGAACACCGCGCGGCCGCATTGCAACAAGCCACGCTTACCTGCACTTTGGATTGCAAGCACCCGCTGACATCAAACAAACGCAAGAAGATTTGGCATTAGCCGATTGAGAATCCTAAAGCTTAACTAGGTATTTTTAGTACCATTTTTACAGGTCAAGTGGGTATTTTTATGGGCAATTTTGAGCGGTGATATATGGTATGCACTGTCACTGGAGTTGCCCCTCAGCTTGCGGAGCCTGATCTCGCACCAGCACAGACCGCATATCACCTTTGTGCAACAATCCTCTATGAGCCAATGAACGGACAAATCAAAAATGGCAATTACGAATAAAAAGGCCTGTAAGGCCGAACTAATTTGTAGCCTAGGGTCAGGCATGTTTACATGCCGCAGCCCTGGGTGCGATATGCATACGTACAAAACCCAGCACTGAAAGTGCGGCCTAGTTTTTTATATCGCGCCTTCAGCGCTCAACCTTACCATGCATACCGGGTAACACCTATAATGTGACCATAGAATCGATTACAAATTTTTACAAATAATTGCGAGAAGACTATCAAACAAGTAACCTAGATGCCTATGGAAGATTATATATTACAAGTGTTTAGCGAAGACGTTGATTATTCCGGTGTTGTTTATCATGCGAATTATTTTAAATATCTAGAGCGTGCGCGGACCACATGGCTTAACCAAATAAATGCTGGCCTAGAAACACAAAAACAACAAGGGGTTTACTATACGATTAGCAACATTGATATAAAATACATACAGCCCGCGCGACTCGATGATAGCCTGAAGGTTACAGGCCAGATACATAAACGACGTCGTACACAATTGCACTTTTACCAAGAAATCTATAACCTTGCCGACAATAATTGTTTAATCACCACAGCCAATGTTTACGTAGTCTGCGTGGATGAAAATATGAAACCCATTCCCATTCCATCATCAATTATGGAGGCAATTCCCGATGAATGCTGAACCTTCCCTTTGGAGTTTTATTAGCCACGCCAGTCCCGTTGTTCAATGCGTTTTGATTCTACTGATGGTCGCGTCCGTTGCATCCTGGACCATCATCATTCAACGCATGCGTTACTTTAAACAAATACGCAACGATGCGAACGCCTTCCAAAAAGCATTTTGGGCCAGTGACAATTTACAGGAGTTTTTTCTACACCTGGGCAAATCAAAAGATCTATTTGGGCTTGCGCGTGTTTTTCATGCGGGGTTTAGCGAATTTGAACGCTTACATGAAACCGCCGGCTTCAAAGCACAAGCGAGCATGGATGGCGCACAACGTGCGATGCGAATTGCTTCAACCCAAGAAATAGATGCACTTGAACATCACCTTGGATTTTTAGCAACTGTGGGCTCGACCAGTCCTTACGTCGGATTATTTGGTACCGTCTGGGGCATCATGTCTGCATTCCGTGCATTAGGTAGTGCAGGGCAAGCCACTATTGCTATGGTTGCACCTGGTATTGCAGAAGCCTTGATTGCTACTGCCATTGGATTGTTTGCAGCTATCCCAGCAGTTATCGCCTACAATCGTTTTAGCAATCAACTCGAACAGATCAACGGGCAATACGAAACATTCCAAGAAGAAGTCGCTACTATTTTTCACCGTGAAGCTTTCCAATCATGAGATCAAAAAGGCGCCCCATCGCTGAAATCAACGTCGTGCCTTACATCGATGTAATGCTTGTATTACTGGTTATTTTTATGATTACAGCTCCCCTACTGATGCAAGGCGTGCATGTTAATCTGCCACAAACAAAAGCAAAATTATTACCACCTAAAGAACAGATGCCGATTGTCGTTAGTATCAACCAACGCGGGCAATACTATTTAAATGTTGCTGCACATCCCGGACAAGCACTCACACCACTACAACTGATGACACAAGTGGCAGCACATATTGAAATCGCAAAAGAGAAACATGAAAAGCAGCATATTTTTGTAAAAGGTGATCGCGATGTCGACTATGGCAAAGTCGTTAAAGCCATGGTCTTATTACAACGTGCCGGCGCAAAGGATGTGGGCTTGGTAACAAAACCCTCTTCTTAGGCTGCTATCTATCTGCCACAGCTTGTCAGCGGCATCCAAGTAAAAAAATTTGCATTGAATGCATTGAACGCCATATCTGGTTCAGCTATTTAAAAAGCTGCGGCACCATAAGTAGCGGTCGGCACAGCATGCATTTGTAAGCTATCTCTACTCTCCACATCTAAACAACATCGCAGTCGAGCCTTCCATATAGATGTCCATAGACTTGGAATGGGCTCAGCTTCATTTCTGGCTTGTTGAATACTCGCTTGTGCTCCTTGCAAGTCACTTAATTTATTCGCATCGATCTTTTCTTGAATCAATGTTTTTGCGGCCCCAACACCTTCTTCCGCTTGTTTAGGTTCAGGCGCTTTAAAGAAATGAATAAAACGATTACTACTCATTAAGAAAGCTAAAGCAGCATTACCATTCACGATTAAACCTGCCGAAATCATCGCAACGAAATCATCATAAACAGGCATAAATAACTGTGTCCAACTCCCCGCAAACCAACTAAACCAAGTATCATCAGCAATTTCACCAAAGCCTTTCTCCATCGCTTTAGAGCCATCCTCACTATAGCCAGCACCTGAGAAACAAGCAGAAGCACTCCATACCACGAATGCTATTAAGGTAGCAAAAGCATAACCAAAGCGTACCGAGTTTGGTGATCGCAACATTTTTGTTTTAAGTGCAGGAAGAACCAACGACAAAATTGAAGCCAAAGTAGGAAGAAACTTGATACCAGAACGCATATAAAAAAGTTGGTTAGAAGCAGCAGCGAACCAAACCACGGGGGTATTCTGTGCGACAGAGTTCCAATTTATTGTATGAATGTTCATAAAACTGATGTTATTTATCTTTTTGATACCACCCACAGTTAAATTCAACCACAAAGGTGTCATATTGATAACAAAGATGGATATCAGCGCCAAAGAACCGAGGAAAAGTCCTGCATTTTTGGTGCTATGTGTCCACGTATGCCCGGGATTTTTATTTGCTTGACCAAGGTCATCATAAAATTGAATAGCATATCGACCCAGCCATGCCGCATCAGACTCTCCATCATTGCGTGGTACAACCGGTTTAATCTCATCTCCATAGGTTTTTAGATCTTCTAAAAACTGGTAGTAATCACGATAACACGCACGTCTTTTATTCACCTGGTTGATAATAACACCCTGAAAAATGGCGTGCAGTAAAGCAATTGAACCAATAAAACGGGTAGAAAAAGTATTAAATGTAGAAGCAATGGTTAGTAGAGCAACTAACCAGCCAGGTAAAGATTTAAGATTACTCACAGACTCAGCTGCTACTTGAATACCGGCTGCTGTTGTACCTGCAGCTAAAAGAGATGCCAATGTAAATGCCACGATATAAGGTGTTTCTTTTTTAGAGAGTCTCTTAAAGGCTGCCGCAGCATTGTCTGCAAAATACCAAGCCATTGGCGCATTCATTAAAAAAGAAGAAGTTGGATAACTGATCTGCTTCCATAACACATCATGCGCATGTCGATAGGCAAACGAAGAAAAAAGCAAACTGACGGTAAAAGTATAGATCACATTGAGCGCTTTAAGCGAAGTATTTGTTACTCTGTGATGAAGACAAACACTGAGTTTAGAACGCTGTGCTTCTTGTGTTTGATCTGTAACATGCCTTGCTGCACCATATCCGCGTCCTTGAACACTGCCAGCCGCATTAGCGAGAAGTCCATCTCTAACTCCACCATCTCCAGTTCCTAGCATCGCTACTCTCTCCTTTCGTTATCGCATATTTAACTTCGACTTTTTTCGCGCGCAAACAATGCTCGCTAGCTTATACGCTTTTCTATTTATTAAATGTAGGGATGGTATTAGGACGTCGCTCTAGAAATAATCGTCACCGTACATCGCCTGTGTTTTATCATTTAAATTATGGGCAGGAGTATACCTAATATACGCGGGAATTTGGAGAATTTTCCATAGTATCAATATATTTAAGCTTCTCTTAAGGAAAGTAACGAAAATATAAGGACGTTAACGTCTCTATTTAGGTAAACCACGCTGACATAATTGACAGACCAACGCACCAAACAAAATAATTAACCAACTCACATACATCCAGATTAAGAAGATGGGGATCGTCGCTAAGGCACCATACAACAAACGGTAGGTGGGCACGTACTGCAAATAAACGATAAAACCTGTTTTCGCTAATTCAAATAAAATCATCGTTAAAAAACCAGCAAACGCTGCATACTTTAATCGTACTTTACAACTAGGCAATACCCAATTAAAAAAAGTAAATACGACGAATTCAGACAAGTGCGGCAACAGCATAATAAAAGGCTTTTTAAGTAATTGTGTTGCACCCATACTCTCTCCTGCATTGGCTACAAAAGGCAAAGAGGAAAAATAAGATACTACCAATAAAAGTGCACCAAACAGCAATGGCGTTAATAATAAAACCAACAAATAAATACCAAAGGCAATCGCAAAATGTCGATGCATACGCACTTGCCAAATTTCGTTAAAAGAACTCACCATGTTGTAAATCATCAAAATAGAAATAACACCCAAGAAACTAATATTTGTGATCGACAAAATACGCAGATGACTTAAAAATTCATTCAGATACTGTGAAACCACACTGGCAGACCCAGCTACGAAATTAGAAACCACAAATTTTTGCAGCGCTTCCCCTGCGCCATGAAACATAGGAAACCAAGACAACACATAAAAACTCACCATCATCAAAGGCACCAACGACAATAGTGTGGCATAGGCTAATGAAGCCGCACGACTTGGACAATGATGATCAAAAAATTGATGATAAAGTGCTGAGAAAGTAGCGCCGATTTTGATACATCCTTTTTTTAAACAGAACATTTTGCCCATCCTTCACTTTTAAGGTAATGTTTACTGAAATTCGCCTTACCATGGAGGTTTCATCATGCCAAATGTCACAATTTACCACAACCCAAGATGCTCGAAGTCTCGTGAGACAATGGAACTGCTTTTTGAAAAGAACATCGAACCCGTTATCGTTGAATATCTAAAATCACCACCGACTGCCAAAGAAATAAAGCAACTCTTATCACTGCTCGGCATGTCTGCCCGTGACCTTATTCGCCAAAACGAAGCAGTCTATCAAGAAAAGCAACTGGATAATCCTAGCCTATCAGAAACCGAACTCATACGCGCGATGGTGAGTCATCCCGTACTCATTGAACGCCCCATTGTGATCGTCAATGATAAAGCCGTGATCGGTCGACCACCAGAAAACATCCTGGAGCTTATTTAGTGCCTTATATTCTCGTCTTATATTTCAGCCGTTATGGTGCGACCGCTGCGATGGCACAAGATGTCGCACGCGGCGTTGAACAAGCCACGGGTATTGAAGCGCGTGTGCGCCAGGTCCCTGCAGTTTCTCCAAACACCGCTGCGACCGAAGATGATATCCCAAACGAAGGACCTCCTTACGCTACGCTAGATGATTTATCCGAGTGTGCTGGCCTGGTGATGGGCAGTCCGACGCGCTTTGGCAATATGGCCGCTGCTTTAAAATATTTCCTCGATAGCACAGGTGGACTCTGGCAATCTGGCGCACTGATTGGCAAACCAGCAGGTTGCTTTACATCCACTGCCAGTTTGCATGGCGGACAAGAAACAACCCTCATCAGCATGATGCTCCCACTATTGCATCACGGTATGATGATTGTCGGCACCCCATATAGCGAAACCGCTTTATTTACGACAACCACTGGCGGCACACCTTATGGACCGAGTCATATGGCTGGCACCGATAGCAAAAATCCCATCAGCAAAGATGAAAAACAATTGTGTCATGCTTTTGGTAAACGCATTGCCGAAATCGCCCTAAAACTACAGTAACTATGACAACACCACTTGAACACTACCAAGAACAAATAGCACGTGGTTTCATCGAAAAGGATGAGCAACAAGAGTCGACCATTTTAATTTTAGAAACCATTTATCACGATCTTGTGATTCGTCAAAAAAAACGTAATAGCCAAGCTGGAAAAGTTCGCAGAAAAATCAAACCACGAAAACCTATACATGGCCTATATCTATGGGGAACCGTAGGCATAGGGAAAACTTTTTTACTCGATACTTTTTACAATTGCTTACCTGTCAAAAAAATGCGACTTCACTTTCATGCCTTTATGCGACAAATACATCAAGATCTAAAAACATATCAGGGACAAAAAAATCCATTACAAAAAATTGCAAAGAAAATTTCAGATGAAGTACTAGTGATCTGCTTCGATGAATTTTTCGTGTCGAATATTGCCGATGCAATGATTCTCGGAGAATTATTTAAAGCGTTATTTAAAGGCGGTGTCTGTCTTGTAGCTACCTCGAATATCGCACCCGATGACCTTTATAAGAATGGCATACAACGACAACGCTTTTTGCCGACCATAGAAATCATCAAGAAAAATGTCCGCACCGTGCATTTACAATCACATAAAGATTATAGACGACGCCACATTGAGCAAGCTGGTGTCTACTACACCCCACTCGACAAAACGGCCAAAGAAAATTTAGCGCAGAGCTTTCGGCATTTTTCACAATGCCCTAATATTTCTGAGGAACCTATTGAAGTGCTGGGACGAAATATTGATATCGTCAGGCAGGCAGGTGATACGATCTGGTTTGATTTCTATAAGATCTGCGGACGCCCGCGATCACAAAATGATTATCTAGAACTCACAAAACATTATCGTACTGTGGTTATTGAAGCGATCCCGGTCCTCGATAAACTTTCCAGCGATCTAATCATCTCGCTGATCAATTTAATTGATGTACTTTACGATTCACACACACGTGTCATTATTTCTGCTGAAGCAACTGTCGAGAATTTATATCCGAATAATAAATTACACCCAGAATTTAATCGAACACAATCACGGCTTATAGAAATGCAATCCGCAGATTATTTTGGATTTCAATCTTGACGATCCAGACGATCATTAAGAAACTTTAAAGACTGTTGAATTTCTTTTTGTGTTTCGCGGATTTCGGTAACTTCTCTTAAAATTTCAGCCACTTCAAATTCCTCATGCTTGACCCCGCGAACCTCTTTTCGCAAAATAATTGCGAGAAAATTCGCGGTAATCACGACAAAAATACCCAAACCCAGTATCACCAAACCTGCACCAATCAAGCGACCGAGAAATGAACTGGGTACCACATCACCATAACCCACCGTAGAAACCGTTGCTAAGGCCCACCAAACACCATCCCATGCCGTCTTAATATTTGGATCAACACCAGCCACAAGAAAACCAACAAAAAAGACAATGATAAACGCTGCAAATAATGTTGTTAGTAAACGCCCATCCGCAAAAAATTTACCGAGCATCCCTAATGTTGGAAACATTAATATGATAGCGAAAATAGGACGAAGGGTTCGTAAGAATATAACAGCAGTACTGTAATTTAAGATAAAGGGCAATCCCAAAACAATAATGACGGGTAACAACCAATTCTGGCTTAAAAAACGTTTTTTATCTTTTACAAGATACAGTAAAACAGAAAATTCCGTAACAAAGACCAACCAGATAGCCCAATTAAAAATAAAAATCTCAGTTGCATTTAATTTATTAGTAAGTTCTAACTGCCATTCAACTAGTAACGCGAGTGCAGCCAACACAATTAAATATAAGAAAACGTGCCCGATAGAACGCACTTTTTTGGATTCTTTTTCATGAACCCCAGCCAGGCCAACAAAAACATAAAGTTTGTGTCGTGTAAGTCCCTTAACCATAAACAGACATCTCTATTTTTATGATATTTAGGTACTGAGTGTAACAAATTGATTTAGATCGTGTAATAAAATGAGAGTGTCCGTTTCGGGCATTTTTATCTAAAAAAACACCCCAATTCAAAGTGAAAAAAAAAGTTCAATTTCCTCTTGTGAACCAAAATCTCGGTGATATAATGGGCATCCACTAACGGGGCTGAGCAGGAAATATACTGTTTTTTCCCTTTGTCGCGGGGCATGAAAACGAAGTTACATGCCAATCATTATCTACGAAAACTTATTCGAAGGAGTCAGTAAGTTGAAAGGAATAGCACAAACCATGGATAACGAAGTTATCACTATGACACCTGAAGCTGCACAAGAGCCCGTACAACCTTCTTTGCCTGAAAGCGTCAGAGATTCTCTGAAAACTTACTTTGCAAAACTAGAAGGCCAAACTCCTGCTAACTTGTATGGCATGGTTATCGCTGAAGTTGAAAAACCTTTACTTGAAATGGTACTTCAACTAACGAATGGCAACCAAAGTAAAGCCGCTAAAGTACTTGGCATTAGCCGTGGTACTTTACGCAAAAAAATGGCTATCTATAAACTACACTAAAAATATAGTTCGAAAATTATGTCGACAGCTAATCCTTCTATCAAACGTGCCCTCCTGAGCGCATCTGATAAAGAAGGTTTAGCTGTTTTTGCATCTGCACTCCATAAACTTGGCATCGAAATCATTGCCACTGGCGGTACCGCCGCCCTCCTAGAGAAGAACAACATCCCGGTCATCAAAATTTCTGATATCACCGACTTTCCAGAAATCATGGATGGACGCGTCAAAACCTTGCATCCTAAAATTCATGGTGGATTGCTAGGACGCCGCGGCACGGATGACACGACTATGCAAACACATGACATCACACCGATTGATTTACTCGTTGTTAATCTTTATCCCTTCCAGCAAACAATTGCAAAACCAGATTGCTCCTTTGAAAATGCGATAGAAAATATCGATATTGGTGGTCCAACCATGTTACGAGCTGCTGCAAAAAATCACCGTGATGTTACCGTGATCGTTAATCCAAACGACTACAAAGCCGTGCTGGATGAAATCAAAAACCAAGGCCACACCTCGCCTGAAACTAGACGCAAACTCGCTGAAAAAGCCTTTGCACATACAGCATGCTATGACACAGCCATAACAAACTATCTAATGGATAAATCATCAAACAATACTGACCAACTTGATCTGCATAAAAAAGCAGAACTTCGTTATGGTGAAAATCCACATCAATCTGCCGGACTTTACACGGTAAACACTGTTCCAAATTCATTGACTGAAGCAAAACAACAACAAGGCAAACCACTCTCCTTTAATAATCTCATGGATAGTGATGCGGCTTTAAACTGCGTTCGCGCACTGGATGCAAATGCACCCGGCTGCGTCATCGTCAAACACGCAACGCCCTGCGGTGTTGCTCAAAGTGACACACTAGAAAACGCTTATCTTCGTGCATTAGCGACTGACTCTACGTCTGCATTTGGCGGTATTATTGCATTCAATAAAACCTTAGACGCTAAGACTGCAAACACAATCCTCGACAAACAATTTGCCGAAGTAATTCTTGCCCCCGACTTTGAAGAAGAAGCCCTTGCACTGCTCTCTCAAAAAAGCGCCTTGCGTGCCCTTGCCTGCGGCGATGCTTCACAATCCCAAACAGCAAAAACTTTTCACAGCATTTCAGGTGGCTTATTAATTCAAGATGCCGATCAAAACCTTGATGATCCATCACAATTTACTATTGCGAGCAATCGTCAACCTACACAACACGAAATGGCTGACTTACTATTCGCGTGGCAAGTCGTTCGTTTTGTAAAATCTAATGCGATTGTTTACGCCAAAGACCGACAAACATTAGGCATTGGAACAGGACAAACCAGCCGTGTCTTCAGCGCACAAATCGCTGCATTAAAAGCAGAAGAAGCTGGGCTTTCCTTACAAGGCGCCGCCCTTGCATCGGATGCTTTTTTCCCCTTTGCCGATGGTATCGAAGTCGCCGCAAAAGCAGGCATCACTGCCATCATCCAACCCGGTGGATCGAAACGTGATGCCGAAGTCATTGCTGCTGCTGACCAACTGGACCTAGCGATGGTCATGACAGGCACTCGGCACTTTAGACACTGATACACATACACTAAAAATTCCACACCTACCCCAATATTTTGCTATACTTGTAATACAAGTAATTCACAAGGCCAATAAAAATGATTTCTGTACGATTACCAAAAGACATCGAGAAGCGGCTAGACTACCTAGCAAAGGAAACTGGTCGCACTAAAACCTATTATGTCAAAGAAGCATTAGTAGAACATATTGATGATCTTGAAGATGCTTATCTTGCTTTATCACGTCTTGAAAAACCTACAAAACAATGGTCCTTAAAAGAACTGGAAGATAAAAGTGACCTGGACAATTAAATATACCCGTAGAATACTACGGGCTATATTTAACTTATCGAAATTTCGCCTACGCGGGAAACCCGCGTGAACGGCGACGAAAGGGGAGCTAACGCCAGCTCCCCTTTAGAAACCCCAGGTGCAAAGTCCCGTGGCAAGCCACGGGGCACAAATTTAAATTGGGATGACCGAGCTCGTAAAGAACTACGAAAGCTTGATAAAAAGTTACAGAAAGATATCCTTTCTTATCTTCGAAAGCGTATTGCTACACCTGACGATCCAAGAAGGTTTGGTCGACCACTAGCATATGATAAACATGGCTTATGGCGATACCGCGTTCAGAATTCGCGTATTATCTGCCAAATTCAAGATGACGAAGTGCTTGTCCTCGTATTACGCGAAGGAAATAGAAAAAATATTTATGACTAATTAAGGGAATGAAATGAATATACTGATCGTTGGTAGTGGTGGTCGCGAACATGCGTTTGCTTGGAAAGTGGCGCAATCTCAACAAGTCGATCGTGTCTGGGTAGCACCCGGTAATGCAGGTACCGCATTAGAAAATAAAGTTGAGAATATTAATATCGACGTGCTTGATATCGATGCACTCATTTCATTTGCAAAAGACAACCGTGTTGCTCTTACTATTATAGGGCCTGAAGCACCACTCGCGGCTGGTATCGTCGATCGTTTTCAAAAGGAAAATCTAGCTTGTTTTGGCCCAACAAAAGCAGCAGCCCAACTCGAAACTTCAAAAGCTTTTTGCAAAAACTTCATGCATAAAGAAAATATTCCAACGGCTGCTTTTGCAACGTTTACTGAAAAACAAAAAGCACTGGACTATCTAGAACAACAACATTTTCCTATTGTCATTAAAGCCAGTGGTCTGGCTGCTGGTAAGGGTGTCATTATTGCAGAGAATTTAGAGCAAGCTAAAGCTGCCGTTATCGGAATGCTTGATGAAAAAAGTTTCGGCGCTGCAGGTAAAGAAATTGTGATAGAAGAGTTTATCACAGGTGAAGAACTCAGCTTTATCGTTATGGTCGATGGCAAAAATATTTTGCCGCTTGCCAGTTCACAAGATCATAAGCGCAGGGACAATGGTGATCTTGGCCCTAATACAGGCGGCATGGGTGCTTACTCTCCTGCACCGATTTCAACAGCTGAACTCAACAAAAAAATTATGCAGCAAGTTATTGAACCTACGGTTAATGCACTTGCTCGCGATGGACATCCTTTTGTTGGGTTTCTATATGCGGGCCTTATGATTACTGAGGACGGGCGTATTTCTGTGTTGGAATACAATTGCCGTATGGGTGACCCTGAAACACAACCGATTTTATTCCGATTGGAATCAGATCTTGTTGAACTTTGTCTTGCTGCCTTAGATGGAAAATTAGATCAGGTAAAAACGCAGTGGGATTCGCGCACGGCTATTGCTGTTGTAATGGCTGCTGGCGGTTATCCTGAAAAATATCATAAAGGCGATGTCATCAAAGGCTTAAATACAACACTTACTGATTGCAAAGTATTTCATGCTGGCACAACAAATAAAGATGGCGACATTGTCACAAGTGGTGGTCGTGTATTAGCTGTCACTGCACTGGGCGATGATATTCAATCAGCAAGGAATCACGCCTATAAAGCTGTCAACCAAATTCGCTGGAAAGACTGTTATTACCGAACCGATATCGCCTATCGTGCACTTCGTCGTCCTGTTCTCGATTAAATAATGTGTATCAAACATCTTAAAAGGCCTGAAAGGCCGACATAACTGTAGCCTAGGGTCAGGCATGTTTACATGCCGCAGCCCTGGGAGTGATAAGCATACGTAAAAAACCCAGCACTGAAAGTGCGACCTAGTTTTTTATCTCGCGCCTTCAGCGCTCAACCTTGTGTTGCAACCCAACCCAGGGCTGCGCTTCGCTTACCCTGGGCTACAAACTATGTCGGCCCGTAGGGCCTCAATTTGAAAACTCGACTCACAATGCATATGTAATTAACTAGAAAATATATGAGGTTAATGCGTATAATCAGCATCCATGGAACAGCTTCATACAAAAATGGACACACAGATTAATCCACTCACCGCAGTGGCCGAACCATTATTCCTGCTCGCTACACAACTACAACGAATGGAAGTGGCACCCAAGCTCGATAAGATATACCAAACAGCTTGCGATGCACTTACCATATTTAACCAAAATGCTAACAAAATTGGCTACAGCAAAACCATTATCAATAATGCGACCTATATTATAAGTGCACTTATCGATGATATTATTTTATCAAGCACATGGGGCCACGATAGCCAGTGGCAGCAAGAAAATTTAATTAATACCTTCCAAAAAAACACATCTATTGATGTTAGTTTTTTTCGTTTATTAAATAGAGCAATGGAAGAGCCAAGCGACAATATCGATTTACTAGAAATTGCCTATATTGCTTTGAGTCTTGGCTATCAAGGTGATTACCGCAAAGAGAACACATCAGATAAACTCGCCGATATCACCGACCAACTTTACAACCTGATTCGACAAGAACGTGGAGAAATAAAAGGAAAGCTACCCGAGGTACAAAATCACAGACAACGCAGCCGATTCTCCATACCATTACCACCCGTCTGGCTTACCCTAATCATTACCGGTGTTGCGCTAGTTGCCATATTTATTCCTTATCAAAAAAAATTGGATCGCTATACATCAACCGTCATTCAGAACATCCAAAAAATGACAAATTCGAGTAACTGAGCGCATGAGAAAAAATACGAAAAAATTTAGTAAACAACGCCGGGCTCAAGTTCTCTGCGTTGGACCATCCGGTTCGGGAAAGCGCAGCTTTCTAGACAGCACAAAACTCTTAGAAAAAAATAGCTATGAAGACACAATAGTTACAACACAAATAGAGAAAAAAAATAGAGCACTACATCATATAGTCATCGTTCTCGACTTCCCCACACTGATTCAGTCCCCCATCGAAGCGGCCAAAAAAATATCCAAGCAGCTGATATTTTTAAATGAAAAAGCACTACCCGTAACGCTTGTGATTTCTAAATGTGATTTAATCATGGGGTTTTGCAAATTCTTTGATGATCTTAATGCAGCAGATCGTCAAAATAGTTTTGGTATCGTATGCAACAAACAACACTTTGAAAAAAGCTATCATAGACTCATCAAACAAATAAATCAGCGCCTAATCACAAGGTTGCATCGTGAGCTGAGCTTAAAAAAACGGCAATGCATTCAAACTTTTCCTGCACAATTAATAGAGCTCGAAGCCTCACTCAAATTATTTTTAAATCAACTGCCACTCGACAATGGCCTGGATTTAAAGGGAATCTACTTTTCCAGCAGCCTACAAGAAAGCAGTACAACTAACTTATTATTAGAAGATGTTTTTTTCACACAAGATTTATTAAAAAATATTTGCAATGATGCCAGGCGATATAAAGCATCCATGACTTCTCACTCGACAAAACGCTTAATTGCTTTACCTATAGCTGCAGGCATTCTTTGTCTATTTACCATATTATGGCATGCGGGCTATAACAAAACGATAAATACTATAAATACTGTGCAAAACACGATAAGTAATAAAAATAGTGATTTGCCAAAAGACTTATCTTGGTTAGCAACAATTAATCAACTAGACGATATCCTTCAAGTCATTCATCAACCGACGACGATGGTACTCGGATGGATCGGTTTCACTCAAGCAAACAAAACATATCAATTTACACAGTCGGCCTATCAACAAGTACTGCATAAAAAATTTAAAAGCTACCTAAAACTAAGCTTGCTACAGCAAATTCAGCTTGGCTTAAAGCGAGATAAAGTCGCGCTATTCGATGCTTTAAAAACATACCTGAGCATCACATCAGAAAAATACTATGATAAAAACATTATTATGGGATGGTATAGAACCTACTGGAACGCACTTTATCCCAATAAACCAAAACTTCGCGGCCATTTACAAGAAAATTTATTTACACTACTCGAATCGAATCATGCTCTTTGGAAAGCTAATCAAAAATTAGTTCAACAAGCACAAGCATCTCTTAAGAAACTTTCTCTAGGTGACTTAGCATTTCTTGAATTGCAAGGCGAATACAATCCCATTAATGTGCCCGTATTCAAAGATGCAAAAATACCTGGTTTTACACTGAAAAATGCAACGGTCCCAGAATTTTTTAGCAGTGAAAATTTTAAAATTATATACAACGAAAAAATACCCAATATTCAAAAGATTTTAGCCAAAGGTAATTGGGTGCTCGGAACAAAAACAGGCAGACAGATTAATAAAAATCAAAAAATTGCACTGACTAAACAATTACGAAAAATCTATCTAAAATTTTATGCGTCCACATGGGCAGAAAGTATCACCAATATCCAGTTAAAACCAGGTGATACTCTGCCAGAGATACAAGCAGCGACCGCACAAATCACCAACCCGAATTCTCAGCTCATACAAATGATTAAAGTTATCCTTGGCAACGCAAGTTTGGATGGTGGAGCAACGATCCAAGCAAACAAAGATCTACTGAATATAAAGAAATTTATATTTGAAAAATCCCAACGCGAAAAAATCATCGCACCTCTCCAAGATTTTCAAACTTTTTTAGAAAAAATAAAGAAGGCTGAAGATATTAACAAAGCAAGCTATTCCACCACGGCAAACCGTTTTAATAATCCAAAAGCTAAAGACCCCGTCACTATGCTAGAAGCGCTCGCAAGTATACAACCTGAACCTCTGAAATCCTGGCTTAACGTGATAGCAGATCACACTTGGAAAGTATTAATAAAAAACACAAGCTCCTATTTAAATACAAGCTGGCAGTCACTTGTTTTACCCATCTATAATAGTGAAATAAAAGGCCGCTACCCTATCTTCTCAGATGCTCGAGAAAGCATTTCACTAAAAAACTTTAATGATTTTTTTGGACCCAACGGCACTGTCGGTGCATTCTTCATTAATTATGTGCAACCATTCGTTAATATGGAAAGTAACTATTGGAGATTAAAAAAACTGAATGGAAAATCGGTTAATATTTCACGCAAATCCCTGGATACGTTTATTCGTGCATCATTAATTCAACAAATGTTTTTTACAGACAACTATAATGCGCCCGAGTTTCAATTCACATTAACACCACTATCGTTGTCGGCAAACATCCAAAACCTGATGATAAATATTGGCGGTCAAATTTATAACGTCTACCAACACACCCAACATAAAAGCAAAAAGTTTTTCTGGCCAGGGAGTGATTCAAGCTTTGTATCTATTATTTTTACTGATAATAATGCCAACTCAAAAAATATTATCATCAAGGGCCCATGGGCGTTCTTTAGGTTACTTGATCAATCAAATTTGAAAAATCTAGGTGATCCTCGCGTATTTAATATGACCTTAAAATCTGAAATCAACACAGCACGCTTTAAACTATCAACGAATCATCGTGTCAATCCATTGGTGCCCGGCGTTATCGGTAAATTCCGAGCACCAGCACAACTATCCGAATAAAAATCCCCACCCTAATGGGCGAGGTATTCACTGCACTAATTGCTAGAACGCATTGGCCACTTTTTGCTGCAGCAACTTAGGCTGCGTCACAAAATATTCACGCGCCCCATCAAAAATTACTTCTACATCACCTTTATCTTTAAAGAAAGATTGAAATATTCCAGGATGTTTATCAATAACTGCATCAAGTTCAGCATCAGAAAAGCGCCCATCTTTTTCTATTAAGAGTTTTTTCAGATCGCCTAAAGCATTTATTTTTTGCTGTCGCTTTTTATTTTCTGTCCGATGATGTTGTTGGAAAAGTCCGCCTAGATGATCATTAGATGCTTTCATTTGATCCTCAAGACGACCTTTTTTTTCATCGATAATTTTGATAAATGTTTCTTGAAGTTGTGGACGACCTTGCTTGTTCGCAGCATTTAATAAATACGACAAGTTACGCACATAATAATAATCGTCGACATGATCTTTGGCTTCTTCAACAGTCGCCTCATAGACTTGCATTCGTAGCTGCTTTGCCAACAGCTGACTTAACTGTTGCCGACCCAGCTAAATCCAAATTTACATCTGTCGCAGCAGGCTTATTTAAAACAACACTTGCAGTAACAGCACCCACCGCGGCGGCAATACCCACACCTGCTACAACTGCAAGACCAACACCCGTGCTGACACCAACAAGAAATAAACCTGCTATAACCACTGTTAACACAACACCTACAACTGTACGAATCCCATTAGCAATCATTTTTTTTCTATAATGTGCACGCAAAGCAGATCCTTTTGGCGCCCTGTAATGCTTATAAGCACTCTGAATAAATACTCCCGCGTGATATAAAGCATGCATACCAACCGCTATGATAAATAAGGGCGCAACAAAAATCGTAAGTGCTGTTATTCCTGCTACAACAGCAATAGTACCTAGTGTAATAGCAGTTGAAACAATGATTGCTTTTTGTGTTTTTTTCAGTGCATCTAATAATTTTCCAAGGTTTTGATTTCTAGCAGTGATAAACACATGCCATGCAGCGGCAGCTTCTGCCATTTCTAATAGCGCTGCTATGGGAAATAAAAATACCTGTGCCGGCAAACCCGCAACAGCAGCATGCTCCATTAAGGCTTCCTTCCCACCAGGCGTTGTAAAAAAACCGAAGACCATGGTAAAAAATCCCAATTGCCCACGCTGGATCCAAGGTTCTGCTTCTTCGGAAAAACTAGGTTTTTCTATAGGAGAATTAAATTGATTACCAACTGGATATGCTCTCATTTTCCCTTCCTCGCTATGTACATTTCAGACATTGACCTTCTCTTTGATTTGTTGCATTCTATATTCGTTCCTAAAAAATAACAATACAATAAATTGGAATCTAATTATTCTCAAATAGGAAACCAACCATGCTTGACTGGATCACCTGCATCAAAACCTTCAACAGCATCGTAGCATCAGGCAGCTTTGCTGAGACCTCACGCAAGCTTCGCATAACGCCTTCAGCAATTAGTAAACGTGTTGCCTGGTTGGAAGATACTATCGGCGCACCGCTTTTTAAACGCAGCACAAGAAAACTGCATCTAACAGAAGCGGGTGAGGCGCTGCATGAGCGAAGCGTGCCTTTATTAAATGAATGGAATGAAATTAAATCTGCCATTAATACGCAACATAATGGGCCTAACGGAACTTTGCATCTTGGCGTCCCAATTGGTTTCGGCCATCGTCACATTATTGAAATGTTGCCAGGCTTTCTTGAAAAATATCCAAACGTTAGGGTGGATTTAAAATTATCTAATTGCGTAACACATCTTGCTAATGAACAAATTGATTTATTTGTTTCTAGAGAAACAAGCATTCAAAATAAAAAATCTTTGGTCGGAGAGAAAATTACGACGATGATACATAAAGTCTATGCATCTCCTGCCTATATCGAAAAACATGGCGCACCTAAAACACCTGAAGATCTCAAAAACCATAACTGTATTATTCTCAATTGCGAAGGTGCTAATAATACTTGGGAATTTGATGGGAAATTAATTTCTGTTTCAGGGAACTTAATGACAAATAATACCACAGCAGCTATCGCTGCGGCAGTTTCGGGAATCGGCGTTATGCGTATTATGTGCCCTCCCCTTATTGAAACAGAAGTAGAGCAAGGCAAGTTGATCGATCTTTTCCCTCGACAAAAAATGGATAAAAAAGTTTTATTTGCATTTTACCCAACGCAGAAATTTGTCCCTAAAAAAACAACCGCATTTTTGGAATATATGAAAGCGTATTTTGCATAGCATACGTCATCGTTCCGCGGATTACTCCCCCTCACCCTAGCCCTCTCCCGCAAGGGGAGAGGGGATTGGTATTCACGAGCACATAACTCAACGAAGAATTAAAGCGACTATTTTTTTGACCTAAAGCTGAAAAAAATCAGGCACAAAGTTACAGAGCTTAGCACAGCCAGTCTCGTGTACGTAAAGCAACAGAGATTTAGCACGGCCAGCCCCATAGCAGCAAGGCTTAATACAACCAGTCTTGTGTACGTAAAGCAGCTGAGATTTAGCACGGCCAGTCCCCTCTCCCCTCACGGGAGAGGGCTAGGGTGAGGGGGAAAACCCATCAAATCCCCTCCAAAAACGCCTCATGCGCAGCAAGCTCTTCCGGCGATGCCTTGATAACACGTAACGGCTTGCGATTTTTAGATAGACGTTGAACAGCACCCGTCACTGTTTCTTCACTTGTCGTCACTTGCTCTGCATCAAACAACTGCGTCTGACCACCTGTCATTAACAAGTAAACTTGCGCTAATAACTCGGAATCCAGCAGCGCACCATGCAAATCACGATTGGTGTTATCGACACTAAAACGACGACAAAGTGCATCTAAATTATTTTTCTGACCAGGATACATCTGCTTTGCCATCACTAATGTATCAATCACTTCACATGAAGCAGTGACAGGTTTATTTTTTTTATCAAGTAATTTTAATTCGTGATTAATAAAACCAATATCAAACGGCGCATTATGGATAATTAAATCAGCACCACGAACAAAATCCATAAACTCCTCGGCGATAGCGGAAAAAACAGGCTTATCTTCAAGGAATTTCTGCGTGATTCCGTGCACCTTTTCCGCTTCACGATCGATTTCTCTTTCAGGATTAATATACTGATGAAAATGATTACCCGTTAAACGACGGTTCACCATTTCTAAACAACCGATTTCAATGATACGGTGCCCATCTTTAGGTGACAGTCCTGTTGTCTCAGTATCTAATACAATTTGTCTTAGCATAATCTATTTTCCCTCTAACATTTCATCAATACCACGATTTGCTAATGCATCAGCGCGTTCATTTTCGGGATGACCACTGTGCCCTTTCACCCAATGCCATGAGATATCATGACGCGCAACCTCTTCATCAAGGCGTTGCCATAGATCAATATTTTTTACCGGCTTCTTTTGAGAATTTTTCCAACCGCGCTTTTTCCATCCTGGCAACCATTCAGTAATGCCTTGCTTGACGTATTTTGAATCTGTCGTCAATGCAATATGACACGGTCTTTTCAGTGCAGCCAAAGCTTCTATCGCTGCAGTTAATTCCATACGGTTATTGGTTGTATGCGCTTCTGCACCATATAATTCTCGCGTGTTATCGCCGCTACGCAATAATGCACCCCAACCACCTGGGCCAGGGTTACCACGACACGCGCCGTCGGTAAAAATTTCAACGGTGGTTTTATCATTCATGATTCACTCGTGTTGTTGGCTCTGCATAAGTACTGCCAACTTTAATTTTTCGTTCCCACCATTTTGCTTTAATGGGCGTCATAGCAATTTCTTTTTTCTGTGCTGCAACAAATGTAACTGCACCAAACCATGGAAAACAAACTTGCCCAATGCTTTCCATAAACTTTAAACGTTGACATTGATGCGCGTCATGTAAAGTTGGCCTATAGCATAATGTTTTGTTTGAGATAATGCTATAACCAATCTGTCGCAACCATTTCTTTATTTTGCATTGCGAGTAAAAATGTCCTGACCATGGAAAACCACGTTTTCCTCGGGAAAATCTCGACATTCCCCACTGACTGTAAGGATTAAATGTCATTATTAATAACTGTCCATTTGGCGCTAGGCTATGATGAATTTCTTGCAACAATTGTTGTGGCGATTCAGCGAACTCCAACATATGCGCCAATACAACAACATCAACACTCCCAGGTAAAATAGGCAGCGCTTCTAAGCTGGACTGCATACATGCAGCATGAGAAGAAGAAATAAATTGTGTACTTAAATAAATTTTATGCGCGAAGTGTGCTTGTTTAACCATTTGCAAATTACTTGGCCCACCGATTTGCAATAAATGCTCGCCCCTCGTCGATGCCAACCATTTTGATAAATGCTCGGTTTCGATTTCAATTAACATGGAGCCAGGTAGGTGCTGAAACCAAAGCTCCATAGCGCGTAATCGGTATTCCATTTCAATGCTCTCGTATGAACATGTTATAGTGAGGCATGCTCGTAATCACACCCATTCCTGCTCTTCATGATAACTACATCTGGCTGATCCTGCACCCTGATTCGCAGCATGTGTTGGTTGTAGATCCTGGCGAAGCTGGCCCAGTGATCGAACATTTACAGGAAAATCACTATAAACTCAGCGGCATTTTACTAACGCACCATCACTGGGACCATACGGACGGTGTTCCAGCATTATTGCACCATACGTCAGTACCTGTTTATGGACCTGCTTCGATTGAAGGCGTCACCCATCCTGTCTGTGAAAACGACCTTGTTCAATTTGAAAATCCTAGCTGTCAATTCAAAGTGCTCGAAATACCAGGACACACGCTTGACCATATCGCCTATGTCGGCGAAAACCTCATCTTCTGCGGAGACACCTTATTTACCGGTGGATGTGGGCGTGTATTTGAAGGGACAGCAGATCAAATGTTTCGCTCCTTAAGCAAACTTGCAACCCTCCCTCCAGAATATGCGGTCTACTGTGCTCACGAATATACTGAGGCGAATCTCAGGTTCGCTAAAATGATTGAACCTAACAATACAGCCCTTTTAAAGCGCATTGAAAGCGTAACAAAGATGCGCAGCAAAGAAGAACCCACAGTCCCAGCACCGCTCAGCCTCGAACTTGCCACCAATCCTTTCCTGCGTTGCGATCAAGCTGCAGTCATTCAAGCAGCATCCCAACATGCTCAAAAAGAATTAAGCACCCCTGTGACTGTTTTTACAGAAATCCGCGGCTGGAAATCCTCACTCTGAAAATAATGAGCCTGACCTAAGTTTAGAACTGATAAAATCAATAAATTGAGTATCCAAATTGAATCTGAGAGGGCTGTCCATAATTAGGTCATGGTGATGGTGCAGAATTTTCACTTGCACCTGGGTTATCGTAGCCTGCTACCATTTTCTCTAAGAGTTTAGTCTCGATTAGCTCTCGTATTATGCCCTGGTCGAAATCTTTAATAATTTTATAATTTGGCTTTTGGCCTCTAGCATCAAGCTCTTCTAAGAAACTAATTCGTGTTTGTAATAATGAAGCTTTTATGAAAAGTAACTCTACGGGGTTTGGTTTGAACCCTAATTCATCCAAAACACCATCTGATATTTTGACATCTCTTATAAGTTTGTATGTGACCTGTGCTCCTGGAAATAACTCGCTAAGTATTGAATTAATCCTTTCATTTTTTCCCGGCATTATCACACCTCCTTAACATTCGCTTTTGATAAAAAATCATCTGTTACCCTTTTCAAGTCCTTGGCATTTTAGCTTGCGGCGACCTAGCTTTCTGATCACTTGCACTGTCATTAGAAGAAGATCCAGCATCAGTAACTTTCTTTACTTGAGATGCAGATGCAGTATGCACTGATGCAAAGACAGTGAGGTTTCTTTTTTCTGGAGGTTTATCAGCTCGAGCAGCTACGGCAGCAGCAACTCTTTTACTTATATCTTTCAATTCCCCTGAATGCTGTTGGAATTCTTCTACAAATTCATGTGCTTTTTTGGGGTTTGTAATGTCGTCCGAGTCTATAGCAGAAGATGCTCTGTCATCGCTATCATCTGAAAATTCAAGGGTAGCAGCAGTCCCAGGTAAAATAGGCAGCGCTTCTAAGCTGGACTGCATACATGCAGCATGAGAAGAAGAAATAAATTGTGTACTTAAATAAGTTTTATGCGCGAAGTGTGCTTGTTTAACCATTTGCAAATTACTTGGCCCACCGATTTGCAATAAATGCTCGCCCCTCGTCGATGCCAACCATTTTGATAAATGCTCGGTTTCAATTTCAATTAACATGGAGCCAGGTAGGTGCTGAAACCAAAGCTCCATAGCGCGTAATCGGTATTCCATTTCAATGCTCTCGTATGAACATGTTATAGTGAGGCATGCTAGTAATCACACCCATTCCTGCACTTCATGATAACGACATCTGGCTGATCCTGCACCCTGATTCGCAGCATGTGTTGGTTGTAGATCCTGGCTGATTAGGCTTAGCCCGAATATTTCATACCTCCCTACTGCAAACGCGATTGGCACTATACCCACAGAAATATGAAATATTTGCGTTAACCTAACAATGTCTATAATTGGCGCTTTATGGTACTTGCTGTGAACCACTTAAAAGTGTCCATTTGTGGCGATATTATAATATACTTGCTATAATGAAATTGTCCATTATAGACGTTGTGAGAAAGAAAATGGTAAATAGGTATAAAAATTCCTTCAGAAACAAGTTACTAGAGATCATTCACGATTTGGATAATGCTGTTATATTGCGTGCTGATCTCAATGATTTTGGTGAGCCAAGACAAATTAGCAGGGCCTTAAAGGCACTTGTTGAAGATGGGGAGCTGATTAAGTTTGGCTACGGCGTTTATGTCAAAGCGGAAAAAACCCCTTACAGTGATAAGCCCATTATGATAATTCCGATGGCTGAAGCTTGTGCCGAAGCACTCAATCGGTTAGGGATCCGCTGGCAGCTAGGACAAGCGATCCAAGATTATAACAATGGCAAAACACAACAAGTTCCAGCGAAATTCGTAGTGCAATTAAAAGATCGCTTTCGTGGCCAGCTTGGTGCAGGTAAAAGGATGATAATATTTGAAGGAGGAATTAATGCTCAGTGACAAGCAGCAAATAAAACAACAAATCAGATTGGTTGCTGATGAGCTTAATTTAGATGATTTTGTCATTGAAAAAGACCTTTACGTCACACAAGCTATTTCAATCGTTAGTCAAATTTCTCATGAGCTTTATGATTTAGTATTCCAAGGTGGCACTTCACTAGCTAAAGCCCATCGAATCATTGAACGTATGTCGGAAGATTGTGATTTTAGAATTCGATTTAAAGATCCAGAAGAAAAATTAAGTAAGGAATTTAAGCGAAAAGCGCTACGTCAATTTCGACATGAATTAGTTAAAGCATTAAAAGCAAACGGATTCACTATAAGTGATTCTGATATCAGCGTTCGAAATGAAGGTCAATTTATGGGAATCCGTGCTAATTATCCATCACTATATCCCTTGACCGAAGGCATAAAACCATTTTTGGCTTTGGAATTTTTCCTAGCCGAAGTCAAAGTGTCTCCCGAAACTAAATCCGTTACTACGCTAATTAAGCAAACATTGGGAAACAAAGTAGAGCACCTAGAATTTCCAGTCAATAGCGTTGCAATTATAGAAACAGCAGCAGAAAAATGGGTGGGACTGACACGGCGTGTAGCAACCAGCACACACAGAAAGCATTATCGTGACGCCCATCTTGTTCGACATTTATATGATCTTTATCAAATCAACAAGCTTGGATATTTTTCTGATGAATTCAATCCGCTTGTATCACGTATTGTACTCGATGATCGAAAACATTATAAAACACATAATGATGATTACTATCGTGATCCTATTAGCGAAATAAAACGCGCTATTGATGAGCTACACCAATCAACCGAATGGCATGACAATTGGGACAGATTTATTGAGACCATGGTGTTTGCTGAAGACAAACCTGGATATGATGATGCGCTTGATAATTTGCATGAAAAATCTGAAGCAGCTCTACTCGAACTTGGGAAGCTTGATTTTTCTTGCGAAAAAATAGCCTCGCAGGAAAAGTAAGCTATGCTGAAAATCACACCCATTCCTGCGCTTCATGATAACTATATCTGACTGATCCTGCACCCTGATTCGCAGCATGTGTTGGTTGTAGAGGCTGGCCCAGTGATCGAACATTTACAGGAAAATCACTATAAACTCAGCGGCATTTTACTAACGCACCATCACTGGGACCATACGGGTGGTGTTCCAGCATTATTGCACCACAGGCCGGTACCTGTTTATGGACCCGCTTCGATTGAAGGCGTCACCCATCCTGTCTGTGAAAACGACCTTGTTCAATTTGAAAATCCCAACTGCCAATTCAAAGTGCTCGAAATACCTGGACACACGCTTGACCATATCGCCTATGTCGGCGAAAACCTCATCTTCTGCGGAGACACCTTATTTACCGGTGGATGTGGGCGTGTATTTGAAGGGACAGCAGATCAAATGCTTCGCTCTTTAAATAAACTTGCTGTACTCCCTCCACAGAACGCTGTCTACTGCGCCCATGAATATACTGAGGCGAATCTCAGGTTCGCTAAAATGATTGAACCTAACAATGAAGCACTCTTAAAACGCATTGAAACCGTTGATGTGATGCGATCACGCGGACAACCTACAGTCCCAGCACCGCTCAGTCTCGAGCTCGCAACCAATCCTTTCCTGCGTTGTGATCAAGACGCTGTGATCACAACCGCATCGGGATATGCTGGAAAAAAATTAATCGATCCAGTAGCTGTTTTTACTGAAATTCGCCGCTGGAAATCTAAGCTCTGAAAAAAATCAAAACAGCTTAGACTTACAACACATAAAATCAATTAGTTAAATACCCAAATATGAATCTGAGAGGGCCGTCCCCGATTAGTTGATATTGGGTGGCATTATCCGTAAGATCGCTCGGATGCGTTATAGACTAATACTGATTACTCTTATATTGGGGCTCACGACGATACTCGCAGCATGTCCATCTTCTACTCAGTGGCATCTGAGTGACTATGTCCCCACAACGATGCATCGCAGCATTTGGCCAGCCATGGCGGCCGACTTCCGTTTAAAAAATGACTTCCAAACGCCTGCAGTTCAAAAAGCCATTGCACGCTTTTCCAAGCATCAGGCTTATATTAACGAGCTTACCCAAAACGCCAAGCCGTACATCTATTATATTTTTGAACAAACGCAAAAGCGAAACATGCCTGCTGAGCTCGCGCTCTTGCCCATGATAGAAAGTGATTACAATCCTTTTGTCTATTCAAAAACGGGGGCAACAGGATTATGGCAAATGATGCCGGGTACTGCATCGGGCTTTGGTCTGCGTATCGATTGGTGGTATGACGGACGTCGTGACATTGTTGCTTCAACCAACGCAGCTTTAAAATATCTCGCCTACTTACATAGTTATTTTGGGAATTGGTTGCTCGCCATTGCAGCCTATGATTCGGGTGAAGGTACTGTACGCGCAGCCATTCGTTATAATCGCCGCCATAACAAGCCTACAGATTATTGGTCACTACCGCTGCCACTAGAAACGAAACGCTATGTACCAAAGCTGCTTGCACTTGCTGCCATTATTTACGATCAAAACCATTCTGGTTTACATTTAAATGATATTCCCAATCATCCTTATTTCACCGCAGTAAATATGCATGGGCAAATTGATTTAAATCGCGTTGCAAACTTAGCCAAAACTAATGTCGATACTGTGCGTAAATTAAATCCTGGGTTTCGACGCTGGGCGACCATTCCAAATGCGCAATACGCGCTTTTAATTCCCAAGCAGAATGCTAACTTCCTTGCAAAAAATATTGATCAAACAAAAGAGCACCAAGTAACTTGGCTGCATCATCATGTTAAACGCGGCGAAAGCTTAAGTATATTAGCAAAAACCTATCATACGACTATCGCAACATTACAACGCGCAAACAATATAAAAGGAAACATGATACACGTCGGCCAGGAACTATTAATTCCAAAATCGTTTCGTGGTCAATTCAACAATAAGATAAAAAAACAAAAAGGCAGCATCGCAGAAGATCGCTTACCCGGACCGCAACGATTTATACATACGGTTAAATCTAGAGAAACCTTATGGAACATTGCTTCACGATACCGCATCAAAGCAAACCAAATCCGCTACTGGAATCACCTAGGTTATCATGCAAAACTAAAACCCAACCAAAAACTCATTATTTGGAAAAAGAAAAATCACTATAAAACAGGATCTCATCTATATGCCGTAAAAAGTGGCGATAACTTAAGCGTGATCGGAAAACGATTTCATGTTTCAGTGAGCGCAATCAAAACATTGAACCAACTGCGCAGCAACCTATTACATATCGGACAAAAACTGAATATCCCATACCCAGATATCCGAGAAAAACATTACACTGGCTCTTCAGGTAATAAACTCCTTATACATACAGTGCGTCCTGGGCAGTCGCTATACACTATTGCAAGATACTATAAAGTTTCAACACAAAATCTCATTAACTGGAATCACTTGCAACAGGAAAAATATTTGCGTCTCGGCGAAAGACTGAAAGTTTATCTCACTTCTTAAAACTGTCATCCCACGGCTACGACCGTGGGATCCACAAAAAATACAAGATTAATAATACACACCAACATCCATACACATCATGCTATACTCTCGACCTTAAAATGGAGACTATGATGACTGCTAAAATTCTAGATGGTCGCGCTATCGCAACCGAGGTCAAACAAAACGTCGCAAAACAAGTCAAAGCACGCCAAGAGAAGGGCTTAAGCACACCCGGCCTCGAGGTCATCCTGGTCGGCAACAACCCGGCTTCTGCAACCTACGTGCAACACAAACAAAAAGCCTCCAAAGATGCTGGGCTTCGATCGCACGTACACCAGTTACCAGAAGATGCACAACAAAAAGATATCGAAGCGTTGATTGATCAATGCAATAAAAATCCTGACGTACACGGCATTCTATTACAGCTGCCCTTACCACCACACATACAAGCAGATGAGCTACTTGAACGCATTCACCCAGACAAAGATGTGGATGGATTTCACCCCTATAATCTCGGACGATTATCACAACGACGTCCTCGATTACGTCCTTGCACACCGCATGGCATTATGACTTTATTGAAAACAGCCAGCGAAGATATTTCTGGAAAACATGCTGTTGTTGTCGGCGCATCGAATATTGTAGGCCGACCAATGGCTTTAGAATTACTGCTTGCAAAATGCACGGTGACCGTTTGTCATCGTTTTACCAAAGATTTGGCGAAGCACATTCAAGCGGCCGATATCTTAATCGCCGCAACAGGTAAACCTGGCATTATCAAAAGCGAATGGATTAACTCAAATGCTATTGTAATTGATGTTGGTTTTAGTCGTTTGGAAAATGGAACGATTACAGGTGACATCGAGTTTGACTCAGCAAACCAACACGCGGCTTGGATTACACCTGTCCCAGGTGGCGTAGGCCCAATGACAGTCGCAACGTTACTTGAAAACACATTGCAAGCGGCAGAGTTACAAGATACTACGACTTAGACCCAGTCAGCTTCCCATCTTTAAATATAAATGTCGTTTCAGACAAGTAAGATTGTGGCTGATAAATCAAGTGTATTATTTTCGGTGGCTGAGCTCTACCGTATTGTGAGGGCGATAAATTTTTCGTCGAATGGGGATGTCCGCAAGCAGATATCACTTGCGCCATTTTATCTCCTATAGAAATGTGACCATTCGGACAACCAATTGTTGTTTTTGCATGCCCCATACCGAGTGCAATATTTTTCAGTACCTGATTATCAAACAACAAAGAAAAACCATAGGAATGCCCATAAAAAGCAATAAATGAGTAGTGCCACTCCACAAGCTCGTGCTTAATCTGCTCTGTTCTTTGCGGCTGACCACACTGCGAAACAACTTGCACAATACTATTTCCGGTATTAACGAATTTCGTGCTTCCAGGACACTGAATCTTTTGTGCGAAACAAGGTACTGTAATGATAAAAAATAAAGCCGCAAAGCTTATTTTTTTCAACAATTGCAAACGCATGTTAAACCTCTATAAGCAACTGGTTCAACTCTTTCACAAAAGCCGCTGGATCTTCTAGCTGCTCACCTTCAGATAATAAAGCTTGATGCAACAAAACATTAGCCCAACGCGTTACACGTGTTTCATCATTATCAGTATTCACTTTTTGTAAAATAGGGTGTTCAGGATTCAGCTCTAATATCGGTGCGGACTTTGGTATGACTTGCCCTGCAGACTGCATTAAACGCTGCATATGAGCCGATAAATCTTGATCACCTACAACAACACAAGCTGGCGAATCGGTAAGACGGTGCGTGATCCGAACGTCTTTTACTTTTTCACCAAGAGATGTTTTGAATTTCTTAACAAGGTCTTCAAATGTTTTTGTGTTTTCTTCTTGTTTCTTTTTGGTATCTTCATCTTCTAGATCTCCCAAATCTAAAGAACCTTGTGAAACTGATTGTAACTTCTTGCCTTCAAATTCATTTAAACTATTAACAAGCCATTCATCAACACGATCATGCAACAACAATACTTCAACACCTTTCTTACGGAAGACTTCTAAGAGCGGGCTATTTTTTGCAGCCGCAAAAGTATCTGCAATAATATAATAAATTTTGTCTTGATCTTTTGAGATGCGATCAAGGTATGTCTGCAATGAAACATCTTGCGTTTCAGTATCTGTATGTGTAGAAGAAAATCGTAACAGTGTAGCAATACGTTCTTTATTCGCAGCATCTTCTGTTGTGCCTTCTTTTAAAACCTGACCGAACTCTTTCCAGAAATCAGCATATTTTTCTTGATCATCTTTTGCCATTTTTTCTAGCATATCAAGAACACGTTTCACACAAGCCGAACGCATGCGCTCAATCGTTCGGTTAGATTGTAATATTTCTCGGGAAATATTCAGCGGCAAATCATTTGAATCGATAATACCTTTTATAAAACGCAGATACATTGGCATAAAATGTTCTGCATCATCCATAATGAAGACGCGTTTCACATACAACTTCAAACCAATCTGTTGTTCCCGCGTCCAAAGATCGAATGGCGCTCTTTTAGGAACATAAAGCAAACTCGTATACTCTAATTTCCCTTCTACTTTATTATGTGCCCATGCTAACGGGTCTTCAAAATCGTGCGAAATATGCTTATAAAGCTCTTGGTATTCTTCCTCTTTAATCTCGTTTTTTGACATCGTCCATAAGGCATTGGCTCTATTCACCACTTCTTCTTCCGGCACATCAATCGTGTCGTCATCTTTTTTCTCAGTCGCAGCGATTGGTTTTTTCATAACAATCGGCAAAACGATATGATCAGAATATTTTTTAATAATCGTACGCAAACGCATGTCATCTAAAAATTCAGTTTCATCTTTTTTCAAATGTAAAATAATTTCTGTGCCACGCGATGAACGGTGAATATTTTTAATCGAATAATCACCTTTGCCAGATGATTCCCACTCCACACCTTGATCCGCCGTCATACCTGCACGACGCGTACGTACAACAACTTTGTCTGAAATAATAAAAGCAGAATAAAAACCCACACCGAATTGACCAATGAGCTGCGAATCAGGCGCACTGTCACTACTAAGCATTTCACGAAAAGCACGCGTTCCTGACTTAGCAATCGTGCCCAGATTTTCAATCACATCTGATCGATTCATCCCGATACCATTATCACGAATAGTGACGGTTCGATTTTCTTTATCAAAATCCACCCAGACTTTCAGCTCGGAGTCATTCTCATAGAGCGCTGTATCTGATAAAGCCTCATAACGTAGTTTATCAGCGGCATCGGAAGCATTGGAAACAAGCTCCCGCAGAAATATTTCTTTGTTACTGTAGAGCGACTTCGCAACCAGATCGAGTAGCTGGGTTACCTCGGCTTCAAAAGAGAGTGTTTCTTGTTGTGCATCAAAAGACATATCAGGGACCTCGTTAATTCAACAGTGAGGATATATATAAGGTCAATGGTAAAAAATTCAAGGCAAAAAAATACCGAGCAAAGCTCGGTATTTTCAGAATGAATAACAAAACTGTTTGCTAAAGCGTGAACTTATAACCAACATTGACCAATGCTAAGTTAGCACCCGGTGCTTGGCGCGTTATATTAGACGTCTGTCCACAGCGACCTACATAGATATACTGCAAAGCAACCACCCAATTCTCATCAAGCCAATACTGGAAGCCACCACCGGCCATCACAGTCCAATACTGATTAGTTTGACCACCAAAACCAATCATTGTAGATCCGGTACCACTATAGCGTAGCGCACGATATGCTGGCCCAACTTTTACAAAGAAATCAAACTTGCGTGTAATGGGCAGCATACCTTTCAAGGCAAGGTAAGCAAACCAGGACTTCAGTGTTAGTGGTTGCAAAGCTGGCGTTACATCGGTGTTACCTCTCACCTTTGGCAGATAATACCAACCTAGCTCGAGACCAAGATAACGGTTGATTTGGTAACCCACATCAACACCAAAACTAAAGCCACCATTACCATTACTACTCGTACCTCCAGTAACAGTGGAACTAAAATTGTTAAATGCACCAATACTGGCATCTTTCCAGTTAACAAAGGCATAACCAAAACCTAAGTCAACATAGACACCACTATAATCAATCGGATGAGCAACTGGAGCAGGCTCTGGAAGGTAGTCACCTCCCGCAAAAGCAAGCGATGCAGTACAAAGCAAAAATACAGAAAGTAGTGAGGTAATCAGCTTTTTGAATGACATAAAATATCCCTTATTATGATGTGCAGGCTCGCACTGTCTGAAGTGCTGCTGATCATAACAAAATCCAAAACAAAAAAAAACGGGAGAATAAATCTCCCGTTTTCTTCACACTAAACGTGCTTAAGCTAGCTTATACAGCAAACTTATAACCGACACCCATAGTGACCAAGTTAGCACTAGGTGCAGCAGTCGCAATGTTAGTGACACCAACATTAGATGCAACATGCTGGTACTGTAGATTTACAATCCATGCATCGTTGATCCAGTATTGCATACCAAACGCGAAGTATGGAGCCCAGTAGCTACCCGAAGATGGGATAAGATTAAAGGCAGGAAGCCCTGTCACAGCACCTGATAAACTCAAGTGTCTCCAGGCCACACCGGCTTTGCCAAATAGGTCAAAGTTATCAGCTACAGGAACAGCTACCTTACCAGCTAGATAGACAAACCAAGAGCGCTGTGAGAAACCAGGGGCACCAGGAACAGGAGCTGGGAAGAAACCAGACACCGTTGGCAACTTATACCAGCCTAATTCTGCAGAGAAGTACTTGTTGAATTGGTAACCCAAATCAAAGCCCCAGGTAAAACCGGTACGACCATTGGACGTAATCCACGCAGGAGAAAAAAGAGCAAGAGGACTAGGGTTAATAGCACCCGCCCAGAAGTTTGTCCAGTTTGACAGCGACCAACCTAGGTTACCTTCAAAATAAATACCACTGTAGTCAATAGGCGCAGGCGGTGCCATCACATCTGGACCACCAGCTTGAGCAGCACCCGCGGCTAGTGCAACAGCACCCGCAGTAGTTAAAACTAAAAATTTCTTTACCGACATTTTATATCCCTCTTAAAAATCAATGAGTACACATTACACTGTGAATTTATAACCAACACCTAGTGTTAATACATTAGAAGCAGGTGCAACAACCGACTGAACTGCCGGAGCGCCTCCAGAATTATAAGTTGTGCCACCCATAAAGTGCATAAACTGTATATTCATCATCCAAGACTGACCGAAGTGATAAGCACCACCCACAGCAAATAATGGACGTAATTCACACATTTGGCTGCTAGGTACGCTGCTATTAGCCGCTGCTGGCGCTCTCCAGATAATGCGACCATAACGGTAACCGATACCCGCTTTAAAGAAGCCATCTAATCTTTCTGTCAAAGGTGCAACCAGTTTAACAACAAACCAAGTGCCGTTGGTGCTACGTAAATCATAACCAACATTACCAAGGTTACCGCTTGTATTTGCGAAACGTGGCAGATAAGTCCATCCAGCTTCAAGACCAATGTATTGGTTAAACATATAACCAAGATCAGCGCCGTAAGCCCAACCACCTTCAGAACCAGGGCCAAAGAAGCCAGGACCCGCACCGATAAAGGTCGCATCTGTAAAGTCTTGAGATGCATAACCAATGTTACCTTCTACATAGAAGTAGCTATCTTCAACAGGTGCTGGCGGTGCCATTACAGTTGGGCCACCTGCAATTGCTGCAGTCATGCCAACTGAGGCAATTCCGGCAGCAGTTAAAATCAATAGTTTTTTTACCGACATTGTAAATCCCTCTTAAAATATAAAAAATCGAGCACACAAAAAACTAAGAAAAAATCTCTTAGCACCGTGAACTCAAACGTCAAAATCTCCCCGACGCAACGCGTCTAGCAGGTATACTACCCAATACCTTACGAACAAACAAGTAACGATAATTCAATTTCTTATGTGACGTGAAAAAACTAACAGGTATGTCTTTAGCACTATATTTGTAGAACGAACGTGGCTCTAATTTTAAAAAACAACCACCCTTAATAAAAATAATTTTGATTTTTAATATTATATGGTTATAAAATTTTTATGATAAATTACTTTATGTTTGTCGGGGCACGCAAATTAACGCTGCATAGCTTAAAAGACCGAATACTGGTAATTGTAAAATCTTTTAAAATTATTATTTATCTTTCTACCAAACAAATAGACAAGTAAAGATTGTTAGTTACTTTAGCTAGCGTTAGAATAACAGCCTACACGGACGATGGATGTTTTCTCATTTCAGAATAAGGAGTATTTTCTATGGTCGCCAAAGCTACCGCACGCGCAGCCCTTAGCTCAACTGACTCAACAACCGCTAAAAAGCTAGCACTAAGTGCTCTGACAACTGGGGCACTTTATGCCGCTGGACTCGAGGCCGTTACTCTACCACCGCTGCTCTTTTTTGCTCTCTTGTCTTCAGCGACGCGATCTAAAACCTGGAATCGATGGATGCTCCCTGCCTTAGCAACTTTCGTCACAGCAGCCGTACCCGTTGCTGCCGATTTAATAACAGGTCTTCAAATCGACTTCAGATTCGACGGAAATGCTCTTGATAGCGGGCCCCACAGCGTAAACCTTGCTCATAGTAACATTGGCTATACGACAGATCGCTTTGATAATCCTGGGAATGCGGCCTACTTTAACGGACAAAATAGCTCGGCCTATTTCACCCCTCCTTTCTCTCTTGCAACACACATGAATAATTATGGTGATTTCACCATTCTTGCCTGGGCAAAACGTATTGGTTCAGTAGCCTCACAATCTGCTATTTTTGCAAACGGTCTTCCTGAATCTTTCAGTACTGGATTTACCGTAGAGAATAGACAACCTGAAGGAGGACTTGCTTATAGAGGAAGAACACTTTCTGCTGGGGTGGGCTCGATTCCACGAAACATCGACATAGTGACACAAAACAACCCGGACTGGCACTGTTATGCTTACCATAGTGAACTTTCACAAGGTCTTATCCACGGTGTCTACGACTCAATATGGTCACCTATCAGCTATGGCCAAACCTACAATGGAGGAGACATCTATACTGGTAGACTCACAGATGGCTCAAACATTTTTCGCGGAGCCATCTCCAACCTGATGGTTTTTTCAAGAGCACTATCAGTTGGCGACATTGCAGAGTTTTGTAATCGCACGGGGATCGCAACGACTGGTGCCATTACAACTGCAACTAGTACAGCAGCAACAGCAGTAGCTACAACTGCAAACACAATTACAAGCGCTGCGGCAACAACGGCTAATGCGATAACATCTGCCGCATCAACAACTGCTAGTGCAATAACAAGTGCGACAACGGGTGCTTCTACAACAGGTGATGCAACAACAAGCACTGCTGCTGGGACGACAACATCAACGACAGCTTCAACACTGTTTGGGACTACTGCATCAGCAGCTGCTAGCACCTCAGGTGAAAATGCAGATCCTAATGACAACAGTCTTTTACCTATTATCATCGGGGTCGTAGCTGCAACATGTGCGCTATGTCTTGTTGTCGCCGGTGTTTTGTATTTTAGGAAACGAAGTCAAAATTCAAGTGAAAGCAGCAGTAGTAGCACGGCTGTTGCGCTTCAAGATCTTGCTGGAGATGACGATGATAGCTTCGGCAACGGTTATCAAACACGCCCAGATAGTGCTCGTGCTCAAGCGTGCGGTAATAATAGCGGGGATGATCATAGTGCAGACGACAGTGGCGATAATACCCCTCAGTATTTCGATGTGACTACTGTTGTTGGATCAGAAACTGCAGATGGCGGCGATGCAGGTGGACAATATATGACTGCTGGACCTGGTGTTTTTGGACCTGATGCTGGCACTGGCGGTGACCAAGCCGAACAATACAACACGCTGGAAGGAGGTTCGGGCAGCGCAAATACTTCAGGAAACCTTAGCTCTTCTGGCTAGGGCTGAACCGAAAGTTCTTATCCCCCCTCTGTAAAACCGGGATCATAGGTAACACTTTTTATATAACAGATAAAAATCATCTACAACATAGCAAGAAACGAACAACTAAGACGCTTCGAACGAAAGTTTCATTTCCGCAGTTATGTTATTTTTTTCTGGGATTTTCTGGCCAAAAATCTTGCATTTCGCGTATCTCTCGTCAATAATTTACTCCTCTTTCAAAAGGCTCAGGTATGGATATAGGCGTTGCTAAAACCCAAGAATATAAACAAGGCATGTCGCTACAAGAGGCGAATGACTATATTTATTCTTTTGATTTGACGCCAGTGATACGGCGGCTGATTGACACAGAATGCTGGTCTGAAAAGCATGCACGTGCTGCTGCTGAGCAGTATCGCAACTTTCTCTATCTGATGAAAAAGTATGGCCGCGAACATCAGCTCACACCTTCATATGAAATTGATGAAGCTTGGCATGCGCATATTCTACATACTAAAAAATACGTTGCCTTCTGTGAAAAAGTATTTGGGAAATACTTGCATCACTACCCGCACTTGGTACAAGAAGGTGGTGATACTGAGAGCCTGAACAATCGTTTCAAACGCACGCAACTCTTACACAAGGAAGAGTTCGGTGACTTCATCTATCAAATTAAGCGCCAACCTATTCGCTTAAAACAACTCTTCAAAAAACCTGCATTTAAATAAAAAGGATTTATTAATGTCAACGGATGACAAATCAAAAAATGGCATGCGCGAACTCTTAAAAGATCTCAGTCGCCACTTTGAAAAGATGAGTAACGCGATTCACCAATTCACCGAAGTCTATCGTGAAAACACGCACCGCCTGCCTTTCTGGAAAACCAAATCTTTTTGGTCACTCGTCGTGGTGGTCACCAGTTTATCGGTGGGTTTTTCTTCGCTGTATTATACCGGGAAAGATGCAGTGTCATTGTTGCAGGCTTACAGTATTGAAAAACAAATAGAACGGATACAAAAATTTAAAACCTTTGAAAATAAAGCTATTCTAAAAGCACGCGTAATGGTTATTAATCAGAATTTACTGTGCCCAATCAAAGATACGCAACAACTAAAAAAAATGAAAATTGAAAGAAACAAGTCTCTCATAAACATAATGGCTTACTACAGCGGATTAAATGTTAAAGAAGACAATATGATACGAGAAACACTCAAGAAAATTGTTGTCAGTATCTACAACGTCGGGGTTCAGCAAATTTGCCCTTTAAATGCGACTAAATTTGACGGGAAGCTACAAAAATCGCTGATAAAATTCGATAACATATTAAACAAGATTATTTCCACACGGGAGAAGAAACTGCGCAGTCTGAAGTTCTAGCTTGGCGGTAAGGCTACAATCCACCTAAACTGACTGTAGCCAACCCCTTTGGTTATAAAATTCCACTACAAATAGCAGCCTTTGCCAACTTCTTCTTACCAAAAATCTTCTTTAAAACTTTCATCTCTCTCTCCTAGTTAATGTTACCAAAACATACAGACCACTAGTCCTTAGACAACAAGAATCCAGCGACGCCTACCAACAACAAACCAATCGAAATCACTGTAAATAAATGTAAATGCATCATCTCACCCATATTCCCAATCCCAAGCTTAATAGACCAACAAATAAACAAATACCGTAATTGGTCAGCAATATACCCCGGATCAAAAAGCGAGTAAAGATTTCTTTTGGGACAATTATGAAGACAATCACCGCTATCAGTAAACTTACTAAAAAGCTCGAATAAACCCGATTAACGAACCCTCGTTTTGTACATTTGGGCTGAACTGAGAATTTTTATCCTCTCACTCAAAAACACGAGTATACAAATGAAATCATAGAGCGTTAAAATGTCCCGTCGGTTAATCTCTCACAGCCGGATCAGACATTAGCAAGACCAAACTAAAGTAGCCGCACTACAATCAGCACCTTCAACTGCATCAGCACCCAGCTGGCTTACATCATCAGCCGCGAAATTCACTGCTTTTACATCACTCTACCTCACCTGCACTGCCCTAGTCGGTGCTGAGGCAGCGATACCTCTGTTGAATTTAGCTGCGCTTGCCTATGCTGCGACTCATACAAAAAGCACACTGAGTCGCTTTGCTACGCTCACATCTACATTCGGAGCAAATCTTTTAAATCCTAGCCTGTTAGCCAGTGTGCGGGCTGCTACACCGGTCGTGAACAACCCTATACCTGACCAAGTGGGTGATCCAGGTGTACCGTTCAATCTTGCATTTAACTGGACAGATGTTTTTTCAGATGCAGATGGCGACACCTTAGGTATCACAGCAAGGCAGAGTAATGGTGATCCCCTACCAGATTGGCTAACTTTAAACGCGCATCCAGTAGAAGTTGGCAGCGTAGCAACAGCTGACCTTGCCATTGGTAGTGCTGTTGATCCTGCTAGACAGCTTCTCTATGTAGGCGTAAATGGAGCTGGCATGTCAGTCATCAATGTGAGTGACCCTACACAACCCCAACTAATCAGAACATTTAACACACCAAGCTACGGACAAAAGCCAGCTATACTGAGCGATGATGTCACCTTACTTACAGATCATACGAATGGCCTGGTAAGCATTAACACCTCTACCCCAGCTATTCCCACCACGATCGACACTTACCCAACTGGTGGTGTTTTTGCATACGATATCGAGCTGAGCCCCGATCGCACGACTGCCTATGTTGGACAATATTGGGGAGGCTTTAAGATTTTTGATGTTACAGATCCTACAAACCTAAGATTGCTTTCAGAGCGCCCAACGGTTGGGACGATTGTGTTTCACACACACCTCGTGGGTAATACTCTGTACGTCCCAGCTGACAACATACATGTGTTTGATATAAGAAACACCTCCGCTCCGATTGAGTTGGCATCTCACTCTCAGTTGCCCAGCGCTGTTGATATCGCAGTGAAAGGCAACCTAGCTTATGCTCTGGATTACACGACTGGACTGCATATATATCGAATGAACAACGCAACACATTGGTCCGAATTGGGTGGCTATCACGCCACACCAGGTGCTGTTTCAGGTGCTGGATATCTAGATCTTGACGTTGTTGGAGATACCGCTTTTATTGTTGATGATGGTGCGCTTTTGATGGTTGACGCAAGCAATACATCTGCGCCTAGATTGATGGGTAGCCATGGCCCCGCAGGCTATCGACGCCTCACTATGAATGGTCAATATGCCTATGCTTCTGATACCTATGGCCAATCCCTCGACGTGATCAACGTAGCACCACACAGTTTGTCAGGCACTCCACCATCTAATGTCAGTGCTTTCTACTCAGTAGATGTAATTACAACTGACAGTGATGGAAATACAGTGACTGATCGTGTGAATATTAATATTGGTAATGCGCCAGTGCCAACGACTGGGACAACAGCAGCACCTGTAACTACTGGTAACAGTGCACCACCCGCATCGACAACAGGGCCGGGACTGTTTCCAACAACAACGACCGCTAGCTCAACACCCTCTGGAAATGCTGTATCAGCCTCAGCAGCAAGTGGCGCCTTGTTGTTGCCTATCTTGCTGGGTGTTGGGGGTGTTGGGGGTGGTGTAGCTTGTTTGTTGTTGCTTGCTACTGTCGGTGTGATTGCTTTGCGTCGCAGACAACACGATGCCAGCAACAACCCTTCTAGCAGCGAAGCAAGCGATAGTAGGGCTGTAAGTTTGCCCTCTGGCGAAGACCCAAATGATATTTCAATGCATACAACCTACGCATCGTCACCTTCAACAGAGTCACAGCCTCCCAAAAGAGAACAAACCCCGATGACTGAAGATTACGCCAATGTAAGAACTGCAGCAGCAGGCAACGGTGGCGGAGGGGATATTTCGCAACATACCCTTTACGCTTCATCACCTGTGGCACAACCTCCTGAAAGAGAGCAAACCCCGATGACTGAAGATTATGCCAATGTAAGAGCTGCAACGGGAGGCAACGGTGGCGGAGGGGATATTTCACAACATACCCTTTACGCTTCATCACCTGTGGCACAACCTCCTGAAAGAGAGCAAACCCCAATGGGTGAAGATTATGCGAATGTAAGAACTGCAACAGCAGGCAACGGTGGCGGAGGGAACATTTCACAACATACCCTTTACGCTTCATCACCTGTGGCACAACCTGCTGAAAGAGAAGAGACCCCGATGGGTGAAGATTACGCCAATGTAAGAGCTGCAACAGCAGGTAGCAACACTGCTTAACGGCGCGGGGAGGACTGGCCGTGCTAATGCCAGACAGTACCCGATTTTAAATTTCTTACACACGTGCGTAACGCGCTTTTGTACCAACCCATCGTTTTATTAAATCAGAGACTCGCTCGGGATGCGTGCTTGCTATATGCTTCGCAGCGGTTTGCACTTGCGGGATGAGCTGTCGATCACGCATCACATCAGCGATACGAAAACGCCTCGATAGCATGCTGCCTAGATTAATAGTAAACGATCAAAAACTTTTTGTTGCACCGCCAACGAGAACCGCTGGTTTGAAAGGTGCTTTGCTTGCTTCGTAGGCGCTTTTCCAGCTTTGCTTAATTTCAGATGCTGTTCCAGATTTAGAATTAGCCAAGTTTTTTGTTAAGATGCGGTCGATTTGTTCTTTCAATTCACTATCAAATACATTCCACTCTTTTCCTATCTCTTCTGAAATAGTGACAAGCAAGCCTAGCTTAGCTTCATAGTCATAAATGGTTTTCACAGTGCCTAGCAACGCAAGCTGTTTTGACCGTTGCGAATTCGTACGTTTCTCTTTAAAAAAACCAACAAACTTATTTGCATGCGATATACGCCAGCGCTTAAAGTAAAAATCGATGTTCATCACTTGGCGATCTACCGCATTTACCGGTCTCAGTTTTGATAGTCGCGCCCTTACTGAAGCTAGAATCTTTTCATCTAAACCGCCAGCAGCCAAAATCGAACGGCATAGTTTTCTTTCTTGTTTTAAATCCAACGGAATCTTATGCTGGTCTGCAATACTTAAGCATGTATAAGTCATCTCAGCGCTGATTTCTTCACGCAATATTAGTTCACATACATCTTGAGAACTGAGCATGTAAGACAATATTCCGTTCACACCAGGTAAACCACGATTCGCAAAATGAGAGACGAATATGCATCGAGGTTCTTTATTAGAGCCATTATCTTCAGGAGGATGCGCATGGTACTGCAACAAAGGCCGGAGTACCATTTCAATCAAACTATCGGGATAGGCTTGTGCGAGCCAGCTCAGATGATCTTCAAGTGCCTTCTTCCAATTTTTCGGGTCAATCCCCTCCTTTTCACGCGAGGAAATTCCAGCAGCAAGGTAATGCAATCTTTCGAGCTTATCATAAAAAATTTTTAAATTCTGACCCGGATGCTGAGACCTTGTATAACCACTATCATCTTTCCGTGTCCGACTGGCCTCAGCCTCAGACAGCAAAGGTAAGCCAAGAGAACCACTATGCATGTAGTGCGCCACCTTTTGTGAGCGGATAACTTGAGCCGCCACCTTAAACTGATTAAATTGAGAGCACGTTCTCCCTTCACCCGTATTCCGTGTCTTGATGTCTTTTAAGGATCTCCATTTTTCATGGCGCCCCAAAATACCCAGTACTCGGAAGGCTTTTAAGCTTTGTAAAAGGCCCTGCCAAGCGATAAAGCTCTTTTCTTCACCAAAGTGCTCGGATAGCAAGGCCATCAGCTTTACCTTTGCAGCTGAAGGTGTCAAGGCAGCGTCTATGCGTTCTGAAAAGGCGTTTTGGACACCTTCTACTCGGTATAATAAGCCCAAGTAAGTTTCAATCTCTTCCTGGCTTAATCTATCGACCTTTGGCGACACCCCATCAGCAGCATAATGTAAAACCGTTTCACCATACCCATTTTTAGCGGTTGGATCCGCCCCTTTTTCCAACAGGTAAATCACCATATCCCAACGGTGTAAGCGAGCTGCATAAATCAAAGCTGTACAACACCTTCCCGGCCACCAAAGGCTAAGATCACTAGGATCATAAATTTCGGTATACAGATCCAAGTCGATGCGTGGATTAGTTTTCTCAACCAGACTAACCAATACATCCATTTGATTGGTTAATACAGCCTGATGTATCGGTGCTAATCGCAAGCACCTTTTAGAGCTCTTAATCGCTGGATGTGCTCCCTTTGCCAGTAAATGTTCGACTAAGGCAATGTCTCGGATCTGTATCGCGATATTCAGTGGATGACGACGCGTTTTTTCACGTAATAGAGCGGGGTTTTCCGCAGCTAGCGCATCAATCGCTTTAAATTGCTTACATAAAACAGCCCAGTGGATCAGCTTACGGCCATCCCATATTTCACTACTTGGGTCACGATGTTTTAATCGGACCGCGTTGTAGATGTTTTCCAACAACCTATCTGCACGCTGCTTCGCATCCCCCCCCTTACGCTGCTCTTGATAAGCCCAATGCAACAAATCTTGTAAATCTTTCTCAGCAGCTCTATCCGCCTTTCCATAATAGCGATAAGAGAACACACGCACACCGAAAGGGTAGGCACCTAAACCACTTAGACATCGATCCAACAAGGGCTCCCAGTAGGCTGGGTCGACCAAACGGTCTTCTGTAATCCGACCACATAACACCTGCCAGTGTAAAAGCGTCCGTCCTGCGTAGTCTGCGTAATGGTTGTCCCCCCGATATGCGCCGTCACCGTCTCTGAAATAGGTTTTCATCCTCCGGGCTAACTGGATGAGGAAATCAGGTTGATGTGCCCTAGCCCAAGCCAGTGTCTGTCTCAGTCGATCTTCTTCTAAGGCGAAATGCTCTGGATCAAAAGAAAGGTCAAGATAAAGTTGCTGGTTCACAATGCTTACATGATAGTCAAGCAGCCCTATAGTATCCTGTTCAGAAAACCCATCACTATCACGACTGGGATAAGTAATAGCCCATGAATATGCTGGCTCGTATATTTGATCTGGCCAGGCAGAAAGATAATTGCCTTTGATGGCTCGCATACTCATAACCTCTGGTGTTTTTTCTGACATTCTACCCGACAATCAGCTCGCCAGCCAGATCAGCCCTATGTTAGGATTCAAAAGAACATGGTGTGTGATTTTCTGGGAGCTCTCTTATGCACAGCAGCGACCAAGAGCAACAACCGCTCTTACCCTCCAATGAGTCATATCCGGATTACTCCATAATATGAGGATTATGGCACCAGCACACCTCATTCCGCAGCAGCTGGTCTTGCTCTTACTCCTGATCCAGCATCCAAACCCCATAAATCTGATGATTCGCCAACAGACAAAACCGATCAATCGAATGATCCACCAGCAGACTCAAACTTCCACACTTTAATACGCGCATCGATGGGCTTTATTTCCCTCGTCAGCGGCTATGGCCGCGGCACCATTAGCATGATGCGATTCTTTGTGTTATGGCAACTCTGGCAAGTTGCCAGGGGAGAGACAGTCAGCGAAATCGACATCCCACGCTGCTTTACCTACACCAGCCTGTGTCTAGCGCCTTTTTTATCAGTTGACTGGATCGTGGCGGGCTACAATCAATCTGTCAATTTGGGCATGGCATGCTATGAAAAAGACGATGTACAAACCAAGCAAATCCAGTATCGAGAAATCGCAAAGGCGCTGTACGAACACCTGCCTGCCCTGATCATCACGCTATTTGGGGCGGTTGGGCATAGCTTTGTAGCCCATCGTAGCATCCAAGCACTGGGAGAAGGACTCCCAGAAAATAGCCATGAAAAAACTGCCTTTGAAACCGCCAGCTGGGTAATCCCGGCTATTTGTGCACTGCAATACCTACTATCCGAAAGCCAGCATATGGCCCTGGCCTTTCAACGATCCTTGCGTTTGGAGAACTATACATCCGCTATGAATTTCAAAGGGATGTCCAAAGCGCAACAGGTGGTCTTTGTCTTCAGTCATAATGCAACGGCCATTCTCTGTGGTCTGTTGGTAGGCATGCTAGATTTTACCGAGTCTTATTACGTACTCCGAAATGAGCTCAATACACGCCGTATCGACTTGGGGAGTGAAATTGCTTTTGTTATTGCTATGGTCTTTGGCATTATGGGAACTGTGAATGCTTATATCGCTGATGGCGAACGGTTTAGATCCTTTTGTTCACGTTCTTTTCGAGATGCACAAAAAATAAAATTGTCCAATAAAAATGTAGAATCTGTTGTCGCACTTGCACCACTAAAAATCCCCAGCCTCACAGATATCTTCCAAGGGGAGTACCGATATCGTTTAATGGGTACTGGGCTTTTGGCTCTGCTCAGTTCACTTGGCTTGGGCACGATTACATATACGGCATTTATACAATTCTTAAATGTATTTATACAATTTTATGATCCAAAAAAACCCTTCTGGGCACCGACTTGGATATTGCTAATCACCCTACCTTTTACTGGCATTTTACCCGCCACTGTTTTTTTTATCGCAAAGGGACGTTATATCTACAAAGAATGGCGACATTCACATACCGGCGAAAAGGGGGGCGATCCAAAAACGCAATACCGGGATGAGCGCATGCCCAACGACAAAGACAAGAATAAGAATAAAATATACGCCTATCGAATCACACACTTTGGTCTTGATGCTTTGCAATTCACCACGATCTTAGGCATCAAACTAACAACCGAATTAACTAAACCACTGAAACTCGCCTTTTTACCTGAAATCGCCGTAATGTATCTCATCAGTGCCGCCGCTGCCTTGCTAATATTTTTAATCGAAGAGATCTCTCCTGTACGAAAACCCGTAAATTTTAATGAAAGTGATGTACCTGAACCATACCCTATCGCACGTCGGGTATTACAATCTCTTGTACAACTTGGCGTGCCCATTGGAAGCGGTGTGTTACTTGAATATCTGTTGCACGGGGCTGCCGCCTATGAATCTGTACCTGAAACTACGCGCCTGAATTTCTCGCATATCATTGGAACAATCGCTGCTGCTCTATTGACTGTCTTAAGCAAAAGAGCGCTTGACTATGCTTTTAAGCCATCCATCCTGCCAGAATTATTTACTCGCTGTATTCCAACACAACAAAGACAACAACCACATGTTGATAGGGATGAACAGCGAACCCAACAATCAGAGGAGGATGCTGCCGCTGGCTTCACAGCTGTTTTTATGACTTGTTGTATGTGTTCTTTCTTCGCCGGTGTTGCTGGTGCTAGCGTAACTGCGTTTGTTGGTTTCTTTGGGCGCGAAGTCACTAATGATCCAAGTGACCCAACACTGATGTATGGATTCTTCACCGGAGCTGGTATCTTTGCTGGATGTTTTACTTTGCTAGTTACCGCCGCAATCGCTTTCCAACAATGTCGCAACATGACTTGTATTCAAACTGAAAAACAAGATAACGCAATCGGCCTTGCATCTGTACCTGCAACTCCAAGCTTTTGATCACGCTCAAGTCGGGTATAGCAAACCACTATCTCCGTGCTTACACACGTGCGTAACGTGCTTTTGTACCAACCCATCGTTTTATTAAATCAGAGACTCGCTCGGGATGCGTGCTTGCTATATGCTTCGCAGCGGTTTGCACTTGCGGGATGAGCTGTCGATCACGCATCACATCAGCAATGCGAAATTGCATTAAGCCTGCTTGACGTGTTCCTAAAACTTCACCAGGGCCACGCATCTCTAAATCTTCCTGTGCGATCTTAAATCCATCTTGCGTTTGCTTCATGATACCCAAACGACGATAGGCGGTCTGCGAAAGCGGCGACTGATATAACAAAACACAATGACTCTCAACACTACCGCGCCCTACTCGCCCGCGAAGTTGATGCAATTGCGCTAGGCCTAAACGTTCTGGATTATCGATAATCATCAAGCTGGCGTTCGGCACATCAACACCCACCTCAATCACCGTTGTTGCGACCAGCAAATCAATATTGCCCTTTCTAAAATCCAACATAATTAATTCTTTTTCATCGGACTTTAAACGACCATGCACCAAGCCCACTTTTAAACTCGGCAATACTGCTTGCAATTGATCTGCCATCACTTCCGCTGCTTGACACTGCAATGCTTCAGACTCCTCTACCAAGGTGCATACCCAATAAGCCTGACGCTTGTTTTCACAACTACGTCGAACACGATCAATCACTTCGTCACGTCGTTTATTCGAAATTAATAGCGTTGTAATCGGCGTTCTGCCTGGCGGCAATGCATCGATGACCGAACAATCTAAATCCGCATACGCTGTCATCGCTAAAGTTCTTGGAATCGGCGTTGCCGTCATAATTAATTGGTGCGGATGCTCCCCGTTTAAAATGCCTTTTTCTTTTAACGCTAAACGTTGATGCACACCAAAACGGTGCTGCTCATCAACAATCAACAACGCTAAATTTTTAAAAATAACATCCGATTGAAATAAGGCATGCGTGCCAACGATGATGGATACTTCACCATCAGCTATTGCTTTTAAAACAGGACGACGCTCAGCAGCGGACATGCTGCCGGATAAAAAGGCGACATCCAGACCTAAAGCTTGAAACCACTGCAAAAAATTTTGATAGTGCTGATCCGCTAACAACTCTGTCGGCGCCATGATCGCAGCCTGATAGCCAGCTTCAACTGCTTGGCAAACCACCATCGCTGCAACAATCGTTTTTCCAGAACCCACATCGCCTTGCAATAAACGCAACATGGGATGCGGCTGAGTTAGATCTGTTTCGATTTCTTGAATAACGCGCTGCTGCGCAGCGGTTAGTGTGAAAGACAAATTCTCTAAAAGCTTTGATTTTAAAACTTGAGAAATAGACAAGGCCGGTGCTGGATGTTTTTTTACTTTTTTTCGCATTTGCGCAAGACTTAAATGGTGCGCTAATAATTCTTCAAAAGCCAAGCGTTGTTGTGCTGGATGCAACCCCGCTTCCAGCTCTAATAATTTTGCATCGGGAGGCGGCCGATGCACATAATCCAAAGCCTCATATAAAGAAGGCATATGAAATTGCTGCAAAATATCATCCGGCAACAACTCCGTCAGATAGTTTTCTTCTTTTGCAATTAAAAAAGCCTGCTCGATAATCTTGCGAAACATCACCTGATGAAGGCCTTTCGTTGTTGGATACACGGCTGTTAAATGCTCAGATAAAGGGAGCGCCGTTTCGTTTTGGAGTTGTCGATATTCGGGATGCACGATCTCCAAACCACCACGATAAGCAAATCGAACTTCACCAAAACAATTCAGCACAGTACCGACTTGCATCAATCGATCTCTTTGTGCTGCTGTGAAATGAAAAAAACGCAGCTGCACGATACCTGTTGCATCTTGTAATTGCGTCACGAGACTTGCACGACGACCAAAGCTTGTTTTCGTAGATACGATGGCGCCCTGGATGAGCACACGATCGCCCGGACGAAGATTCGCAATCGGGGTTATACGCGTACGATCTTCATAGCGCAGGGGCAAATGGAATAAAAGATCTTGAATCGTATGGATATGAATCTGCGCGAGATTATCTAGCGTGCGTGGGCCTATGCCTTTTAAAACATTTAAATCATACACACGGTTTACTCACCTAAAACTAAAATTGATTCAACTTCAACGGCAACGTCTTTGGGTAATGAAGCAACACCTACGACGGCACGTGCAGGAAACGGTTCTTCAAAATAATCAGCCATCACGTCGCTCACTGCTGGTTGGTTTTTCATATCAGTCACATAAATTGTAAGCTTAACCACATGCAGCAAACTCGCACCGGCTGCTTCTGCAATTGCAGATATATTATCAAATACTTGTTTGAGCTGGGCTTTAAAATCACCTTGTACAACTTCCATGGATTCTGGCAGTAGTGGAATTTGTCCTGCAATGTATACCGTTTTCCCTGCTTTAATTGCTTGAGAATAGGTGCCGAGTGGTTTTGGTGCTGCGTTTGTGCTGATTGTTTGTTTCATTTTTAGTATTTCCTGTGTCGTGGATCCCACGGTCGATGCCGTGGGATGACGGTATCTTTTTAATCGCGGGAGAGGGTGCGAGTGCATTTTGCTTTATGACCCCTCACCCCGGCCCTCTCCCGCAAGGGGAGAGGGTGCGAGTGAATCTTGCTTTATGACCCCTCACCCCGGCCCTCTCCCGCAAGGGGAGAGGGTGCGAGTGAATCTTGCTTTATTAGAGTCCTCTTGTAATTTTTAGTACCGCAGGTACCTGTCGCAAACTTCGTAATACACGCGCTAAGTGCGGTCTATCATTAACAATAATTTTGAAAATCACCGAGTAATGTCGCCCGTCCCGATCTTCTACACTAATATCTTCAATATTACCGTCCGCATCCGAAACAGCTAAAGCGAGTACGGCAAGGACACCACGTTGATTAAGCACATCAATACGAATAGACACAAGAAAATCACCCGACGCATCTTCAGACCATCGCAATGGCATTATTCTTTCGGGATGTCTTTGTAATTTGCTGATGCGTTTACATCGATCAACATGCACCATAATACCTTTGCCCATATTCAAAACACCGACAATGGGATCACCCGGCAATGGACAACAGCAGGCAGCATAACTCACCAACATACCTTCCGTACCTTTGATAGCCATAGGTACTTCTGCTTGCGCTTTTGTTTCTTCTCTTACCGCTTCTTCATCACTTTCTCCAATCATATCCGACAAACGTTGAACAACGAGCATCGAAACACGATTCCCCAAACCTATCTCCACTAACAAATCATCAAAAGATGCCAACTTCGTTTCTTTTAAAAAGAGCGCAATCACCGACTCTGGTATTTTCTTCAGTGATAAACGATGCGTCGCCAAGGCTTTTTGAAAAAGTTGATTTCCTAAAATAATAGACTCTGCTCGACGCTGGTTTTTAAGGTAATGTCGAATACCGCTACGTGCTTTACTCGTTACTACAAAGTCTAACCATGCCGGATTAGGACGTCCGCGCGATGCTGTAATGACTTCAATTGTTTGTCCGTTAGATAAAGGTGTCGATAGAGGAACTAGTTTTCTATCGATCTTCACAGCAACACAGGTATTACCAACATCGGTATGAACGATATAAGCAAAATCAACAGCCGTCGCCCCTGATGGCAATTCCATGATTTTACCTTTTGGTGTAAAAACATAAACTTCATCTGGGAATAAATCGACTTTAACACTCTCGATAAATTCGAGAGAAGTCCCAGCATTCTGCTGTAATTCTAATAGATTCTGCACCCATTGCTGCGCTCTCATTTGAGAACGACTCATCTCTTGTTCGCTGGATTTATAAAGCCAATGTGCTGCAATACCATTCGCTGCCATGCGATCCATTTCAGTCGTACGAATTTGCACTTCAATCGGCAACCCATAAGGACCAAATAAAGTCGTATGCAAAGATTGATACCCGTTTGCTTTCGGTATCGCGATATAATCTTTAAATCGCTCAGGAACGGGTTTAAATAAACTATGTACTAGCCCAAGCACGCGATAACAAGTGTCGGGATCGTCAACAATAATTCGAAACGCATACACATCCATGATTTCATTAAACGGAATTCGCTTGATCTTCATCTTGCGATAAATACTATAAAGATGCTTTTCGCGGCCTTCTATCGTGCATGAAGGCAGCATACTATCCGAAAATCCTTCTTCAAACGTTTTTTCAATGAGCGCTAATACTTTTTTACGGTTGCCGCGCGCACGACGTACGGAATCTTTTAAAATGGCATGACGCCTGGGAAACATCGTCGCAAATCCTAGTTCTTCTAATTCCATAGAAAACCCACGCATACCCAAACGTTTTGCAACAGGTGCGAAAATTTCTAAGGTTTCTTTTGCTTTTCGTTGACGTTTTTCAGAAGGGAGAGAACCCAAGGTACGCATGTTATGCAGTCGATCAGCCAGCTTTACAAGAATCACTCGGATATCTTTCGCCATGGCCAACACCATCTTACGAAAGTTTTCCGCTTGCTCTTCGGCGCGACTAACAAATTCAATCTGGGTTAACTTACTAACGCCATCCACTAAAGCAGCAACCTCTGCACCAAATTTTGCTTCCAAAGTTTCTTTGGTCACCGGCGTATCTTCAATCACATCATGCAAAAGCGCGGCCATGATGCTTTGATGATCCATACGCATATCTGCCAAAATACAAGCAACTGCAACAGGATGTGTTACGTAAGGTTCGCCGGTTCGGCGTTTTTGTCCACGATGTGCATCTAAAGCAGTAAGATAGGCTTGATGAATTTTATCGACTTGCTCTTCATCAAGGTAATCGAGTTTACGACGCAGTTTCTTAAATAAGCGCAATAGTCACTCCACATCATCCTATCGCTCAGTCATTCGATTCTTTGACTTCACTTGCTTCAGACATACTTTCTGCAGGCGTACTTACTTCAGCCGTTGTATCACCGGTATTTGTATCATCTGAAGCAGCCTCACTCGCTTCTTCGGCCTGTACATCATGGCTCGTGCGTGTCTTTGTAATGTCATTACCGGCTGCAATTTCTCGTAGCGCTACAACTGTTGGCTTATCATTATTTACTGCGACCGTTGGATCAGCAGCACCCATTTCTAATAAATGTGCTCTTTTCGCTGCCTTGATGACCAGGTCAAATCGATTTTCAACGTGCTTCAAACAATCTTCAACAGTCACTCTAGCCATGCTACAACCTCATTTTAGTATGTTAATGTTCTGAACAGGAGGGTTATTCTACTGTTTTCCAAGCAAATCTGCTAGTAACGCCGACACAACATGACGCTGCCTGTGACATTCTAGTCGATGCGCTCGAACAATATGCGTCAGATCATCCAGCGCCGTATCAAAATCATCATTCACGACGAGATAATCAAACTCATGGTAATGCGCCATTTCACTAACCCCTACTTCCAGGCGCTGCTCGATCACCCCTGCATCATCTTGTTTTCGATTAAATAAACGCTCACGGAGCGCCTTACGAGAGGGTGGCAATATAAAAATTAATACCGTCGAAGGAAACAGCTGGCGTATCTGTCTAGCACCTTGCCAATCGATTTCCAAAATAACATCGACGCCTTTTTCCAGCTGCCTGAGAACCCACTCATGCGAAGTGCCGTAGCGATAATTGTGCACTTCTGCATGTTCGAGAAACGCTTTTTCCTCAACCATTTTCTGAAACTCAGTCTCATCAACAAAACGATAATCTTCACCATCGACCTCCCCTGGTCGCATGGGACGTGTGGTATAAGAAATAGAAATTTTCAAATGATCGAAGCGAGTAACCAGCTGATGAACCAGACTCGTTTTTCCGGCCCCTGATGGCGCCGCTATAATATAGAGATTACCTTTTGCAAGATCTTGGCTCTGTGAATCACTCAATATTCTGTACCTGTTCACGCATTTGTTCGATTAATACTTTCATTTCGACAGTAGATTGCGTCATCACAGCATCCATGGATTTACTGCCGAGTGTATTGGTTTCTCGATTTAATTCTTGCATTAGAAAATCCAAGCGACGACCAATCACGCCCCCTTTTTTTAAAACGCGATTGACTTCTTGTAGATGCGTCTCAAGACGCTGTAACTCTTCAGCAACATCAGCCCGTTGTGCCCAAATCACCATTTCCTGCTCCAGACGTTGCGCATCTAACTGCGCTTGCACATCACTTAATCGCTGCTGTAAACGTTCACGCTCTGCGGTCATAATTTCCGGCAGTCGCTGTTTAACTTGGCTCGCCTCATCTGTGATTTTTTGACAGTGGGATTGTAAAAACTCTCCTAAACTTTGACCTTCTCTTTGACGAGTCTCAAGCAAACTTTGTAAGGCCTCTTCAAGCAAGCGCAACATATTTTTATTTAAAACATCGCTGCTCGATTCAACCGTTTGCAAAACACCCTTCCAAGATAATATATCTGTCGCATTCGTCATTGTATCAGGGAACAGTGTTTGCACTTGTTGTGCTGCCTCAGATAATTTTTCTAATACGCCGGTATTCACCGTAAAATCGACCGACAAGCTAGGACCAGGAATAAATTTCAGTGTTGCATCCACTTTCCCGCGTGACAAATGCTTTTGGATGCACTGGCGAATCAACATTTCTTGATCACGGAAACTATCAGGACAACGTAGACTCATTTCTAAGTAACGATGATTCACCGTACGTAACTCCCACACGAGCGTACCCCATTCATCTTGATGGCTCTTGCGAGAAAAACTGGTCATACTAAAAATCATTGAGATATCATCCTGCTAAAAAAATGAGATCATATCATATTTATCGGGTTTAGATTATACTCTCCGGCTTTTTAGAATGAGAGAGCAACATGCGACCGAGCCAAAGAAAACCCGATCAACTTCGCCCCATTACTTTCACACGTCACTTCACCAAACACGCGGAAGGATCGGTACTAGCATCCTTTGGCGAAACTAAAGTCATTTGCACAGCTAGCATCGAAGAAACTGTGCCACGCTTTCTTAAAAATTCTGGGCAAGGTTGGGTGACCGCTGAATACGGCATGCTGCCACGCTCCACACACTCGCGCATGAATCGCGAAGCGGCACGCGGCAAACAAAGTGGCCGCACGCAAGAGATTCAACGTTTGATTGGTCGCTCTCTGCGCGCCGCTGTCGATTTAAAAGCACTGGACGGTTACACCATTACAATCGATTGTGATGTCTTACAAGCCGATGGTGGCACACGCACAGCCGCAATCAGTGGCGCTTGTATTGCCATGGTCGATGCGATTCGTCATTTGCAATACCAGAAAAAAATTAAGAAAGACCCGCTCAAACATATGATCGCTGCAATCTCTGTTGGCATCTTTGAAGGTAAACCTGTGTTAGATTTAGATTACGCCGAAGATTCTACAGCGCACACAGATATGAATGTTGTAATGACGAACAATAATGCATTTATTGAGATTCAAGGTACGGCTGAAGGTGATGCTTTTCATGAACATGAGTTGAATGATTTATTAGGCCTGGCCAAGAAAGGCATTGCAGAAATCCTTGAATTACAGGCGGTTGCGCTTGCTGAATAAGCTGTATTTTCTACTATAATTAGTAACAAAACGAGGATAAAACCATGCGTACTCTATTTAAATTATTTTTACTGGGTGGATTGATGAGTGTTGGGGTTGCGTCTTATGGAACCCTCCATCATTATTATTGTGACTGCGATATTAAAGCCGGTAGTGAAAGCTGTTCTTGCGACAAACCTGGCAGTAATAAACTGGATAAGATGGAAGACTCATCGTTTAACTTTTATTGTACGGGCACTAAAGACTACAAAACAAAAAAAGGAAAAATCATAAAATCTTCAAACAAATTTGATGAAGTCAAAGGTTTCAAATACAAATCTCCCATTACTTGCACTGCGTGGTCACCTATTCTTCTCAAGAAAGGGATGTTTCGTGAGTGTGTAAATTGGGATGCATTCAATGACAACTCTGTAAAATGGGATGGAATCAAATGCAAGGCAAATAAACCCTGCCCCGAATGTGAACCCGTCAATTAACATATTAGCAATCGTAATCAATAATCAAAGGCGAATGATCTGAAAATCGTTCGTCTTTGTCAGGTATCGCTTAGTTGTTATTATTTTCCAATAGATAGGTTTTTAAGCCAGATTTTTCTATGTGGTAGACACCTTTTTCTAGCTGGCTCAGCACATTATAATCTATCAAACGCTTAATTGATCTTTGCACATTTGAATAAATACCTTTAACTGGCGTTTCTCTATCGATTCTCTGTAAAAGTGCATTTGAGAATGGACTTTCCCCGTTTGATAATGCAAGAAATACAATTCTATCGATTTCCTTTAGTTTTTTTGATAATTTCTCGAATCCTTCTGCCGCTTCAATGAGACGAAAAACATAGTCTATTGAGCATAAATAAAGTTTTTCCTTTTCGCCGAGGGGCAGTAATGGCGAGATTCGAGGAAATACCCACATCTAATATCTTTAAAAATTTTTCAGCCTGATCAACTCTTGCAAAATACCAATCATCCAAAACTACGCGCTCCTACCTACATCATGTGTAGTTATCTATATATACAGGTAGATCTGCGTAGTTCAATCATTCTTCGAGAGAGCAGGTGTCAGACCCTGACACTTTTCTATTTTTTATTATTTTTCAACAACTCGAAAATTAAAAGTGTGGATGTGCTATAATCCCTAGCAAGATTATTACATTGAGGAGTTAATAATGAAAACAATCTCAACTTTGCTATTTCTAGCCATTTTCAGCTACTCTGCACTTGCTACATCTAAAGACTATTTTACAATTAAAAACTGCTTACCTAGCTCTGTTACTATTAAATTTTTCAATATACATGACAGATTGAGGTGGATCCCAACTGCTCAAGGAAAAATAGACCATGGAGGCAAAAGCAGTTCTACATTCTATTGCAACTCGCCAAGCGGGTGCCAAGCTCAGATTACATATCAAGGCATACCTCATGGTGGAAAAGTAGTTAAACTTTATGACCACAAGCTGACTCTATATCTGACAAGTACCGGTGGTAAATATTCCGAAGCGAAACTTGGAATCGTCAAAAATAAACTTCTCGACTGTCTACTACCCATTAAATGACCTTCATCACAGGAACGCTTACACTTATAGTTCATAATCGATAATCAAAGGCGAATGATCTGAAAATCGTTCGTCTTTGTAGATGCTCGCCTGCTTCACGCATTTTCCAAGCGCTGGTGTGACGATTTGATAATCGATGCGCCATCCCACATTGTTATCCCATGCGCGACCACGATTCGACCACCAGGTGTATTGATGTGGTTCTTGATTCACAACACGAAAAGCATCGACAAAACCGACTTTATTAAACAGATCATCTAACCAAGCACGTTCTTCAGGCAAGCAGCCTGAATTTTTTTGGTTGGATTTGAAGTTCTTAATATCGATTTCTCTGTGCACGATATTCCAATCGCCACAGATAATAAATTCGCGTTTGGATTTGATTTGCTTTTTAAGCACGTCTAAGTAGGCATCCATAAATTCGAATTTAATTTGTTGCCTTTCTTCTTTACTGCTACCGGATGGCATATATAAAGATGCTACGCTCAAATTTCCGAAGTCAGCTTGGATATAACGCCCTTCATTATCAGCATGTGGCCATCCTAGTCCTGTGCTTATTTTATCGGGCTCTTGTCGGCAATAAATGCCAACGCCGCTATAGCCTTTCTTTTCTGCATCGTGAAAATAGTGATGATAACCTGGCAACTCAAAATTTTCTTTTCCGAGCACTGCCATTTGTGCTTTTGTTTCTTGCATGCAAATGACATCGGCGTTTTGTTTCTCGAGCCATTCGAACAGACCTTTTTTGGTGGATGCGCGAATGCCGTTAACGTTGATTGTGATTATTTTCATTTTTTATGTTCCCCCTCACCCTAGCCCTCTCCCACCAGGGGAGAGGGGATTGGCCGTGCAAGCGCTATGCTAACTGCACTCACTCACATTTTTATGCGCCCCCTCACCCTAGCCCTCTCCCGCGAGGGAAGAGGGGATTGGCCATGTATTAGTTTCGATCTCGTACATAACAGTCCCCTCTCCCCTCGCGGGAGAGGGCTAGGGTGAGGGGGAAAAATTAAAACACTTCACCCAACTTACCCATAACATCATCAACCGCGATTAACCCCATGGCATCTTGCGTATGTACACGTGTGCCCCATGGAACAGTTGCAGGATCTTTTTTCAAAAATTTTTCTACGGCTTGTGAATATTTATCGATAACCAAATCTTTCGAACAATACGGACCTGACAATAGAGATGGTGCTACCGCATATAAACCAATCACCTTGGTGCCCATTGCTGTAGCGATATGCACAGGCCCTGTATCAGGCGCGACTAAAACATCGACTGCAGCCAATAACGCTGCCAGCTGTTTTAAATTTGTTTGTCCTGTTAACACCAAACAGTCTGCTTTAGTCCGATCTGCAATCGATTGACTAAATGCTTTTTCGTCATCACCAGGGCCACCCGTTAAAACAACATTCACACCCCAACGTACAACTGCTTGATCAATCACATCGACATAACGATCGATAAACCAATCTCGTTCACGTTTGCTCGCCATAGGATTGATTGCTAACCACGGGCCTTCTTTTATAGATAATTGTTGCGCTGCCCACGCATGATGAACTGCATCGATCGGCATATCCCAGCGCGGTGTTTTTGTATCAACACCCAGACATTGTGAAAAACGCATAAACCCATCAAGCAAATGTTCTTTTGCAAAATCAACACGACAATTCACAAACAAACCATGCGCATCTCTCGAACGGGCTTTATCAAAGCCAACTTTAATCGGTGCCTTAATCAAGGGATAAATCAAATTAGCACGCAAACTGGCTTGCGCAGCGAGCAAAACATCAAACTGATATGGTTGCAGTTGTTTTCGGCAGTCTAAATAGGTAGAAAATGAATTGGGTTTATCAATTACAAGAAAATCCACACCCGATAGACCATCTAATAATTGATGCGCCATTGGGCTCGTAATCCAGGTTATTTTTATATTTGGGTATGTGTCTTGCAAAGAACGTATGACAGGCACCATCATCACCACATCACCAATCGCGGATAAACGGAATAAAGCCAGGCTTTTTATCTTGGTGCCATTAATCATCAGTATTTCTTCTTTGAAGTGGGCTACTAGGCTTGTTATATTCCACCTACTTATTACTACATAGGAGACCTGCCATGCAAAATCATCAACGCAACTTTATCGAGTTTTTACTCAAACATAAAGCATTGAGCTTTGGTGAGTTCACATTGAAGTCTGGCCGCATCAGTCCTTATTTTTTCAACCTCGGCATGTTTAACAGCGGCGCCAGTCTTGCTCAACTCGGTGAATTCTATGCGACTACGCTATTACAATCCAATTTACCGCACGACGTACTTTACGGCCCAGCCTACAAAGGCATCCCGCTGGTCTCTGCCACTGCGATCGCACTAGCTAATCATCACCAAAAAGACACCCCATATTGCTTCAATCGCAAAGAAGCGAAAGATCACGGTGAAGGTAAGCTGATTGTTGGCGCAGCACTCGAAGGTAAGGTTGTGATGGTTGATGATGTGATCTCAGCGGGTACCACTGTTCGCGAAACGATATCACTGCTGGAGAATATGAATGCCAATCTCACAGGAATCGTGATTGCCTTCGATCGACAAGAACGCGGTGAAGGCGAACAATCCGCCGTCCAAGAAACCGCTCAAAAATATAACGTACCGGTTCAAAGCATCATCACGCTACAAGATGTGATCGCCTATATGGCTGAGCAGGAAAACATGAAACAGCACATCAAACCAATTGAAAACTACCTAGAACAATACGGCGTCTAACCTAAACTCTCCCTTTCCTATGAAAAATTAATGGCCTCTGAACTACCACTGCCACTGACCTTTTTTTATCCAAACCCAAGCAAAAAAATTAGTCTCAACTATACTTAGTAAACATAAAAAAATTTATGTTCTTACATACGGTTAATATTTTTATAAGGTGAACGAAAATGGCTAATATCTACGGTGATAGAACAGCAAATAACTTAATAGGCACTTCAGAAGACGATACTATCTTTGGTAAAGGTGGGAAAGACCTCATTTTCGGTAACGAAGGTAATGATGAAATATATGGCGGTAGAGGCAGCGACACCATCCATGGTGATGCCGGCGATGACTCTATTTTCGGTGGGCGTGGCAGTGACTGGTTAGATGGTGGCGCAGGCAACGACTTTCTTAACGGTGGAAACGGTAGTGATACCGCCGTCTATAACGTCAGTGAAAATATAAATTACCAAGATGCTTATAATGGCGGTAACGGAACTGATACTTTAAAAATATCAATTTATGAAGGGAACTTATCCACCTTAAATATCACCGAGCAAGATATTATTAACTATTTTAATAATAATGCAGGTAACGTTGACTTCAGTGTACTCGGTTTTAATCTAACAGCCGCTAATTTCGAAATGATTGAAGTTGAAGTCTTACAATTTGCTGTTGATGATACTTATAGCGCAACAGACCATGAAACTTTCACTGTTAGCGATCCCGCTTTGGGCTTATTGGGAAATGATGCATTAGACGCACAGGTCTCTACCGTGGTAGGAACAACAGCGCTCCAAACAAATGCTAACCTACCAGATATTATGCTTGCGATTAATGAAGCATTGGGTATGGACTTATCGCAGTATGTGCTACCCAATGGCGAGACAATTGATTTAGGTGCATCACTCTCTGTCAATTCAGATGGTACATTGAGTTACGATCCTGGATTTGTATTTTCAAGCCTCACTGAAGGTGAATCGGTACAAACAACGTTTCAATATACCGTTGATAATGGCTCAGGTGGGCTTGATTTTGCAGATGCCACTATTAATATCCAAGGCACCGGTGATTTTCTTGATGTAAGTACTTACACAGGAGATTTTACAGGAACAGATGGCAGCGACTTTACACTCATTGACACCTATGACGGCACAGGACTTACTACCCTGAATAATCTAGGCGGTAGCGATGTCTTGCTAATCGGTCAGAATCTAAAATCAGGTACGTATATAAGAGGGGACGACCCTAGTGGGTTTAGCCCCTATGGTGACGATTTAATTGTTATAGGTGATACAAAAAATGTTGTTATAAGCGGTGAATTTGGGAACGATATTATTATTGTTGGGTCCGCTACCAGCGGAACAAGTAGCACGTTGAGCGGTGGGCAAGGCGATGATCTTCTTATGCTATTTGAAGGCAACTATAACAATTTAATTGGTGGCCAAGGTAATGATGTCATGGTTGGTGGCTCAGGTATTGATTATATCTACGGCAGCCAAGCCAACAATTTATTTGGTGGAGAAGATATTTTGACTGGGGGTGGCGGTGCAGATCAATTTATTTATACCAATAACCCTGAGCAGTGGAATCTGAAAAATGACGTTATCACTGACTTCAGCGGACACGATGGTGAAGGTGATCGCATCATGATTTCAGAAGATACTGTTGTCAGTGTTCAAGAAATTGGTAACGACACCCAATTAACATTAGGTGGAAATACTGTAACGCTTATAGGTGTTAATAATTTCGATACTGATTTGGATGTCGCTGTTTGGTAGCATCGGCTAAAAAGGCAAATCCAAGGCAGCATCTAGCGACAATAGCTGCTGCCGAAAGAGCGATTTAATATGATCAAGTTGTTCGCTGGTGTCCGCTTCGAATCGTAAGATTAAATAAGGCGACGTATTCGATGCGCGCACCAGACCCCACCCTTCTTTAAACTCTACGCGCAGACCATCGATAGTAATTCGCTCAGCGTCATCAAAGCTCGCTTCCGTTAACAGCCGCTGCATAAAATGTGCTTTTTTATCTTCTGCCATGGGGAGTTTTAATTCGGGTGTATTAACACTATTGGGCAATGCAGCAAAGACTTCACTGCTTGTACGATCATCATTCGATAAAATACGTAGCAAACGTGCACCGACATAAATACCATCATCAAAGCCAAACCAGTCTTCTTTAAAAAATATATGTCCACTCATTTCGCCCGCTAAAACAGCGCCCACTTCAATCATCTTAGCCTTTAAAACAGAGTGCCCCGTGCGGTACATGATAGGGTTGCCTCCATGTGCGCTAATCACTTTAGGTAAATGATTCGTACATTTCACATCAAACACAATATCGGCACCCGGATTACGCGATAACACATCGATAGCATACAACATCATTTGCCGGTCGGGCCAAATCACTTCACCCGCATTAGTAATCACACCTAGGCGATCTGCATCGCCATCAAAAGCCAAACCAATATCTGCTTTCTCTTTCTTTACGGTGGCAATAATATCTTTCAGGTTATCAAGCACGGTTGGGTCAGGGTGATGATTTGGAAAACGGCCATCAACCTCGCAATACATTTCTATCACTTCACAACCTAATGCACGATAAAGCTTTGGGACTAACTCACCCGCGATACCATTTCCACAATCGACAACAACTTTGAGTGGTTTTTTCATTTTGATTTGTGCAGCAATAAAATTAATATAGTCCGTCACAATATCCGCTGAAGTTACACATCCTTTACCAGTTACAAAGTTACGATCAATAATGCGCTGGTAAAGTGCTTGCACCCCTTCCGTACTCAAGGTCATACCATCTAAGACAATTTTAAATCCATTATGACTGGCCGGGTTATGACTCGCAGTTACCATAACACCAGAATTCGTTGATAAACGATTGGTTGCAAAGTACACCAAAGGCGTAGGCACTGTTCCCACATCAATGAGGTCACAACCGGTTTCAAGCAAGCCCGCTACCATCGCCGCTTTAATAGTCGGGCCCGTTAAACGACTATCTCGCCCAACAACTAAAGATGTGATACCGCGGTCACGTGCCTCACTACCAATCGCCAAACCAATCGCATAGGCAACATCAGGCGTAATGCCAATATCTCCCGCTTCACCGCGGATATCATAAGTGCGAAAAACTTCATGTGGAATTTCTTCGGGAATTTGGTAATCCATTCTCACGTATACTCTTTATTTTTTTCCTGAGCTTCCAAAGCCACCTTCACCACGATCAGATGCATCAAACTCATCAACCACTTTAAAATTTGCACGCAGCACTGGCACAATCATCAACTGCGCAATACGCTCACCCGGCTCGATCGTGTAAGTCATTTGTCCGCGATTCCAACATGACACCATCAAAGGACCTTGATAATCGGAATCAATTAATCCCACTAAATTACCCAATACAATGCCGTGCTTATGTCCCAGCCCTGACCTTGGCAAAATGGTTGCTGCAATATTGGGATCGCCAATATGCATCGCTAACCCAGTATTAATAAGATTGGTTGTGCCAGGCGCCAACTCCATCGGCTCGTCAATACAAGCACGTAAATCGAGACCTGCTGAACCACTGGTTGCGTATTCGGGTAAGGGCATCTGATCACCTAGGCGTGGATCTAAAATTTTCAACTCAATCGTATGCTGCATCGGGCATCTCCTGGTCTGTGCAATGGAGTGGAGAGCGTACCGTTTTTTATCATCGATTTCTATACCGGAAAATTTCCCGTATTGCAGAAATTACGAATCACGACCATCATGTGCGAAAGCTCTGTTAGCACATAATTGTGTTTATGATTATATAAACAAATCAAAAATAGCAAATACGAATAAAAAGGCCTGAAAGGCCAGCCTAATTTGTAGCCCAGGGTAAGCGAAGCGCAGCCCTGGGAGTGATATGCATACGTACAAAACCCTGCACTGAAAGTGCGACCTAGTTTTTATGTCGCGCCTTTAGCGCTCAACCTTGCTCCGAATCCCAACCCAGGGCTGCGCTTCGCTTACCCTGGGCTACAAACTATATCGGCCCATTGGGCCTTGCGATACATGTGATAGGTTTAAAAAAAATGAACATTCAAACCTGGCCCAATAAAGAACGACCGCGAGAAAAACTCATTGCTGAAGGTGCACGCGCCTTATCCGATGCAGAGCTGCTCGCCATATTATTTAGTACCGGCACCAAAGGAAAAAGCGCCGTTGATCTAGGACGCGAGTTATTACAACAATACGGAGGACTGCGCAGCTTATTTGCTGCCAGCTTAGAGTCTTTCACAAAAACACCCGGCCTTGGACTCAGCAAATATACTCAATGCCAAGCTGCAATCGAACTCGGACGCCGCCATCTGCAAGAGTCACTCAAACGAAACAATGTAATCACACAGGCTGCTGATGCCGAACGATTTCTCGTCGCTAGTCTGCGCGAGTACGAGCATGAAGTCTTTGCCTGCCTATTCCTCGACAACCGCCATCGCGTGATCCAATTCGAAACACTGTTCCACGGGAGCATCGACAGCACCAGTGTTTACCCAAGAGAACTTATCAAACGCGCACTACACCACAATGCAGCGGCCGTTATCCTGGCACATAACCACCCATCCGGTGTGCCCAAACCCAGTCAGGCCGATCGTGATATCACACAGCACCTAGCAAAAGCACTGAATATGGTCAAAGTCCGGCTGCTAGATCACATGGTGATCGGCGATACTCAAGCAGTATCGATGTCGCAGCTTGGGATGTTGTGACTGGAGGGGAGACTGGCCGCACTAACGCCCATACCTACAACTTTGCTTGCGTGACTCCAGCCAATCTGGTATAAATCTCGGCCTGTTTTAGAACTATTGGAGTCAATGCAATGGCAAAAGTCTGCCAAATCACCGGAAGACGTCCAGCAACGGGAAATAACGTTTCTCATGCTAAAAATAAGACCCGACGTCGCTTCTTACCAAACCTACACAAGCGCCGCATCTGGGTCCCCAGTGAAGGACGTTATGTAACGCTCAAGATCTCAGCACGTGGACTCCGAACTATCGATAAGATCGGTATCGAAGCAGCACTAGAGAAAATCAAAAACAACCAAGACATTAACTAAGGTTAACCACCATGGCAAAGAAGACAGGCCCACGTATCAAAATTATGCTCTCCTCAACCGGCAAAACCCAAAAAGGCGTGCCGACAGGATATTTTTATACAACCTACAAAAACACCCGTAATACTGAAGGCAAATTGAATATCAAAAAATTCGATCCACGTGCTTGGAATGAAAGCCTAGGCAAACTCGGTATGTACGTTACGTTCAAAGAAAAGAAAATTCCTAAGTAAATTCCTCCGTTTCATAAGCTAAAAGTACGTCATTGCGAGCGAAGCAATGACGCGCTTTAAAAAAACTTAATCTTTCTGCAGACGATGATAACGATCCATTAAAACTTCTTCAGACTCTTCAACACCAATAGGAATACAGTCGACAGGACAGACCTCTCTGCACTGTGGCTCATCGAAGTGACCTTTACATTCCGTACATTTATTCGGGTCGATTTCGTAAATTTCTTCACCCTGATAAATAGCATCATTCGGGCACTCTGGCTCACAGACATCGCAGTTAATACATTCATCGGTAATAATTAAGGACATAGCTTTTTATCGAGAAAATTGTTCAACAACCGGCGGCGGCACAAACCCCGACACATCGCCTCCCATGGCAGCAATCTCCCGAACCATCGTCGATGAAATTGACGACGTTGCTTCATTCGCCGGTAAAAAAATCGTTTCGATCTCAGATGCTAAACAACGATTCATACCCGCGAGCTGAAACTCAAAATCAAAATCAGATACTGCACGCAGACCACGCAATATCACCTGCGCTTTTTGTTCCTTAGCAAAATCAACCAATAAACCATCGAAAGAGACAACGCGAACATGGTTTAACCCTTTAAACACCGCTTCACACATCAAGAGGCGATCAGCTGTTGAAAAATAGGGTTGCTTCCTAGCACTTTCTGCTACACCAATAACAACCGCATCAAAAATAAGTGCAGCACGCTGAACCACATCAACATGACCATTTGTTAATGGGTCAAAGGTCCCTGGATAAATCGCAGTTCGTTTCATTCTGCATCCCCATCTTTTTGTAAGGCTATCACGCGTAAATCACGTTTGGGACACTGTGCAATCAACATCTCCATCGTTTCACCCGTTGGTAAAATCAATTGCGGTGCAATCTCTGCCAAAGGATACACGACAAAATCACGCTTTTTAAGGCCAATATGTGGAATCGTTAATATATCTGTTTGTATTTGCTCGTCACCAAATAACAAAATATCCAAATCAATCGTACGAGGCCCCCAGCGTTTTGCATCTAAATCGCGTTCTTGCGCCACCTCAATTCTTTTTAAAAACTTCAGTAACGCTTCTGCTGATAAATTCGTTTCAATCTCAGCAACCGCATTCACATAATCCGGCTGATCCTGTGGTCCCATCGGACTACTTTTATAAAGGCTTGATAACTTTAATACAGCAACCCCTGAGATTTTTTTTAAGCGATCCGCCGCTTCTCGCACTTGCATTTCTCGGTTCTCTAAATTACTACCGATGCCGATATAAACTATCTTCATTTCTTTTCACCACGATTTCGCATCCGATATAACTCATCTACCATTTTCTTACGATGTTTCGTATTATCTTTTTGAAAATGTCGCCACCAATCAACCACGTCAGCATGAGGTTCTCCCGCATCAACGCGTAACTTAAGAAAATCATAAGCAGCACGAAAATAACGATGCCCCAACGTGCGATACACACGTTTTCCACGTCGGCGGATCAGCTGGTACTGCATAACCCAAACGGTACGCATCATGGCTGTAAATCGTTTTGGAATACGCAATGTTTCGTTTTGCACTTTCAAGACTTGATCGATTGCGTAGTGCAATGACTGATAAAAATGTTTAAAGTTTTCACCTTCGGTGTCTAAAACATATTGCACTGCTGGCCACAGCAAGATCGACAATAAAAAACCAGGATTAAGCGATCGCCCATCTGCAAAGCGTTCATCTGTCGCTTTCATTGCTAAGATAATCAATTTTTTGTCTTGCGCATTTTTTCTATGTCGCAAAGACTTTGTCGTTGGTGGAAATAAAACATCCATGTAGTCATATTTATTTAAATAATCATAAGTTAATTTTGAAAAACCATCGAAAAATAATTTTAACGTTTCATCAAACAATCGTGATGGCGGTACATGCTGCAATAGATGCGACAATTCTTTCAATGGTGCTTCAGTTTCAGGATATATTTTAAATTTCAACTTTGCGGCCAATCGAATTGCGCGCAACAAGCGTACGGGATCTTCATGATAGCGCTGAACAGGATCACCAATCATGCGAATAAAGCGGTTTTTTAAGTCTTTCATCCCGCCGGTGAAATCCACCACTGAGAAATCAGCAATATTGTAAAACAAAGCATTCACCGTAAAATCACGACGCCATGCATCTTCTTCGATCGTCCCATAAGTATTATCTGCTGCGATCATCGATGGGTTTTCCTCCGGTGCTTCTTGCGGTTTTTCTTCGAGCGCTCCACGAAAGGTTGACACTTCGATAATCTCACCGGGAAAGTACACATGCACCAACCGAAAACGACGTCCAATCATGCGACTGTTATTAAACAACTGTCGAACATCCTCAGGCGTTGCATCTGTTGCAATATCAAAATCTTTAGGCTGTCGATTCAACAAGAGATCACGCACACCACCACCCACAAGACATGCAGCATAATTTGCTTTTTTAAGGCGGTACAAAACTTTCAGCGCATTGGGGCTCATACGCTCTCTTGAAATTTTGTGCGTTTTTCGCGGAAACACTGCACGTCCACTTGTCTTCTTAGACCGAAAAAATCGCATACTTATCCTCAGAAAAAAAACCTACTATATATAAGTCTGTTGCAAATGCAATCTATCAACAAATGAACTACAATTTCCGCATGAAAATTTATATTTTAGGCTATGCATCCGACATCGCGGCCAACAGAAGAGGCGCCGCTGAAGGTCCTCTTGTTATGAAGGCATCTGAACCCTTCAATCAACTCCCTATCCAGTGGGACACCATACTCACATCAGACTCTAATGAAAGCGGCTTGGCGGCAAGTGATACTATAAAAACCATATCCGAAAAACTCGCTTCACATACTGAAGCACTATCTGCACAACAAAAACCTTTCTTAACCATCGGCGGTGATCACAGCTGTGCCATCGGCACCTGGAGCGGCGCATCGAATGCACTCAATAATCAGCTCGGTTTAATTTGGATTGATGCACATATGGATGCGCATACACCAGAAAGCTCTCATACTAAGAATATCCATGGTATGCCCATTGCTACATTACTCGGCCATGGTATGGATGCACTCACTCAGATTGGCTCAAACACAAAAAAGATAGTGCCCGAAAATCTTGTCTTAATTGGTATTCGAAGTTTTGAAACACCCGAGGCAGAACTCTTAAAACAATTAAATGTCCGCGTTTATACGATGGATGAAATCAAAGAACGTGGACTGGCGATTATCCTGGAAGAGGCTACCGCGATTGTTTCAAAAAACACGCGCGGTTTTGGTGTTTCCATCGACTTGGATGGCATCGATCCCAAAGATGCACCTGGCGTCAGCTTGCAAGCCATCGATGGCATACGCGCTGCTGATTTACTCGATAATTTAAGCACTGTTGCAAAACACCCAAATTTTATAGGTGCTGAAATTGCTGAGTTTTGCCCAAGAAAGGATGAAGATCAAAAGACAGAGATTTTAATTGCTGAGCTGACCAAGGCTTTGTTTGGTTTTTAATATACCCCTCACCCTAGCCCTCTCCCGCAAAGGGAGAGGGGATTGGCCGTGCCAAAACTCACTTTTCTACTGACACAAACTCTCTCAAGTACACATAACAGATGTTCGCGAGCACAAATAAGTTATGGGAATGGCACTGCCGGTCCCCTCTCCCCTTGCGGGAGAGGGCTAGGGTGAGGGGGATAAAAGAACAACTGCCTGCGCAGCAAGTCCTTCACCTCGGCCAATCCATCCCATTTTTTCGTTTGTCGTTGCTTTGACATTCACTTCATCAACTGAAATACGTAATAGCTGAGCAATTGTCTGGCGCATAGAATCAATATATTTTGACAGGCGTGGGTTTTCAGTAATAACCGTCGCATCGATATTAAGGACCGTATAATTTTTTTCTTGCAGTAATGACATGATATGTTCGATGAGACTACTACTCTCTGCAGATTTAAAGCGCGGATCTGTATCCGGAAAATGTTGGCCCAAATCGCCCAGGGCTGCTGCACCTAACAGGGCATCACCTATCGCATGCAACAAAACATCTCCATCTGAATGAGCTTGGATGCCTTTTTTATAGGGAATTTTAACTCCTCCAATGATAACGTAATCTCCATCGGTAAAACGATGAGCATCGTATCCAAAACCTATTCGCATTTATTCTAAATCCTCTGGCCGTGTGATTTTAATATTACAACGATCTCCTAACACCAATAACGGTCGTTTACCAACAAACTCGATAGCACTAGACTCATCCGTAATGGCAACACCAGCAGCTAAAGCTGTCTGCATGGCATCATATAAAATACCAAAACGAAACATCTGTGGTGTTTGCGCTGCCCATATATTTTCACGGGAAAGCGTCTTTTCTACAATGTGATCAGAATCGACTTTTTTCAGGGTATCAACAACCGGCATAGCGAGTAAGCCACCCACCGGATGAGCATGCAATGCTGTAATCAATCGATCTAATGCAGCAGCAGTTAAAAAAGGGCGCGCTGCATCATGCACCAATACCCAGTCATCCGGTGCAGCACTTTCTTTTAAAAATTCCAAACCACACATCACGGAATCAGCACGTGTTTGTCCGCCCGTTGTTGTTTGTATTTTTTGATGATTAGCGATATCTAATTGATGCCAATGCACATCATCCGAAGCTAAAACCACCACCACCCGTGCGATGTCTTCCTGCTGCGCAAGCACAGAGATACTCGATTCAATCATAGTTTGATTATTTAAAGTGAGGTACTGCTTGGGCAATTCAGCTCCCATACGGCTTCCGACTCCTGCAGCAGGAATAATCGCCCAGCAACGTATCGGTAATTTTGATTTCAATGTTTTATCACTTGGTAAAAGGTTTCACCTTTTTTAATCATACCTAAATCACTTCTTGCACGCTCTTCAACGGATTTTTTACCACTTCTCAAGTCTTTAATATCAGCAGATAAGGCGGTGTTACGTTTTTTTAATTTTGCATTTTCTGTTTGTTGTAGAGCAACATTGTGCTTTAAGTTTCGTGCAGAGAACAAGCCTCCTTTGGCAAACCATAATTCGTATTGCAATATGACCAATAGAAGAACTAATGCAACGATAATAGATTTCATATTAAACCGTCGTTTTAATTTTAAGTTTTGCGGTATTGCTCGCATAAGGCGCAGCATCACCTAACGCTTCCTCGATTTTTAATAGACGATTATATTTAGCAATCCGATCAGAGCGACACAAAGAGCCCGTTTTAATCTGCCCTGCCGCTGTTGCTACAGCCAAATCAGCAATCGTTGTATCCGCTGTTTCACCCGAGCGATGTGAAATAATCACACCATAATTGGCTTGTTTAGCCATCAATATAGTGGCGAGCGTTTCAGTTAGTGTGCCAATTTGATTAAATTTAATTAAAATCGCATTTGCCACGTTCTGCGCAATGCCATCCGATAAAATATCAGCATTTGTCACAAACAAATCATCGCCAACAAGCTGCACGCGATTTCCCAATCGTTCTGTCATCAAAGCCCAACCCTTCCAATCAGACTCATCCAAACCATCTTCGATTGAAACAATCGGATACCGATCCACCCAACTCACAAGTCGATCAATAAAGGCTTCTGAAGAATAGTGTTTATGCTCCGACGCTAAGTAATAGCCTTTATCGGAATAAAATTCAGAACTAGCAACATCTAAACCTAAAGTCACGTCTTCACCAGGACGATAGCCTGCTGCTTCAATGGCTTTCAAAATAAATTCTATGGCAGCTTCATTACTCGCTAAATCTGGTGCAAAACCACCTTCATCACCCACTGCCGTTGTGAACCCTTGATCGCTCAATTGTTTTTTTAAGGTCTGGAAAATTTCTGTGCCACATCGTAAGGCTTCACGAAATGTCGTTGCGCCAACTGGGATAATCATAAACTCTTGGATATCTAAATTATTATTCGCGTGTGCACCGCCATTAATAATATTCATTAACGGTACCGGCATACTGAATGGCCCATCACCACCAAGATAACGATAGAGTGGTAGATGCTCATCTTGTGAAACTGCATGAACAACGCCAAGAGAAACACCCAATATCGCATTTGCACCGAGTCGTGATTTGTTGTCGGTGCCATCTAAATCAATTAATGCTTTATCAATATACTCTTGCGAATATGGATCCATCCCAATAAGTGCATCACGAATTCCATGATTGATATTGTTTACGGCTTTCTGTACACCTTTCCCCAAATAACGTTTTGGATCTCCATCACGCAATTCTATAGCTTCTTTACTACCCGTCGATGCGCCTGAAGGCACTGCCGCAACTCCTGTTGCACCGGAAGATAATGTGACATCAACTTCAATAGTGGGATTGCCACGCGAATCCAATATTTCCCGGCCGTGGATATTACTAATGCTCGTCATCTTAAGTTTCCCTTTTATTCTGTTATGAGGGCTTTTGAAAAAACATCATTTTTTACAGTTTGATCTATTGCTTGCAGCTGCTTTAACAAATTTTCCATTTGTGAAAGTGGCCATGAATTTGGCCCGTCGCTTAAAGCATCTTTTGGATTGGGATGTGTTTCCATAAAAATACCAGCAATACCAACGGCCATAGCTGCGCGTGCCAACACGGGAACAAATTCTCGTTGTCCGCCAGAGCTCGCACCTTGCCCACCTGGCAATTGCACAGAGTGGGTTGCATCAAAAACAACAGGACAGTTGGTTTCACGCATAATTGCGAGTGATCGCATATCAGAAACTAAATTGTTATAACCAAACATCGCACCACGCTCACACACCATAATATTTTCATTGCCCGTTGCTTTTGCTTTATTGACAACATGCTGCATATCCCAAGGCGCGAGGAATTGCCCTTTTTTAATATTGACTGGAATATTACAAGCAGCAACCCGCTGAATGTAATTTGTCTGGCGACACAAGAATGCGGGCGTTTGTAACACATCAACCACAGAGGCTACTTCTTCTATCGGCGTATCTTCGTGGATATCGGTAAGCACCATCACACCGATTTGTTTTTTTACTTTCTCTAGAATCGTTAAGCCCTTCTCAACACCTATACCTCGAAAACTTTCATGTGATGAACGATTCGCTTTATCGAATGAAGATTTAAAAACAAAGGGGATATTGAGTTGCTGGGTGATTTGTTTCAATTGACCGGCAACATCGATAATAAGTTGTTCGCTTTCAATGACGCACGGACCTGCAATTAAAAAGAAGGGGTGATTCAAACCGATGGTATGAGGGCCTAGTTTCATTTTTATATACTCTTGTAATTATTGAGGGTCCATTTATTGCCTGGATCCCAAGGTCGTAGCCATGGGATGACGGTGTTTTTTATATGGGACAAAGTTACATTATTTCGTGCTTTCCAATACATCCTTCTTTAACTCGCCTACAGCATATGCCATCGCCGCCTTAATAAAGCCAGAAAATAAGGGATGGCCATCACGCGGGTTCGATGTAAATTCAGGATGAAATTGGCAAGCAACGAACCAAGGATGATCTTTTAATTCAATCATTTCAACGAGTTTTTTATCGGAAGAACGACCGGAAATAATTAAGCCTGCTTTTTCGAGCTGCTCAACGAAATCATTATTCACTTCATAACGATGTCGGTGACGTTCAACAATCTCGTCTTTTCCATATAACTGCTGGGCTAAACTGCCAGGTTGTAAATGACAAATTTGCCCACCTAATCGCATTGTGCCACCTAAATCACCGTCATTGCTGCGCTGTTCTAGCTTGCCTGTTTTATCCATCCATTCACTCACAAGCGCTACAACTGGATAAGGGGTCTCATCAAATTCAGTACTACTTGCACCGGCCATAGCTGCCTTATGCCGTGCATGTTCAATCAAAGCAATCTGCAGTCCCAGACAAATACCAAGATAGGGAACACCATGCTCACGCGCGTATTGTGCCGCTAAGATTTTTCCTTCCACGCCTCGCACGCCAAAACCACCCGGCACTAAAATCGCATCCACACCTTTCAATAAATCTATACCGTCTTTTTCTAACAATTCAGAATCAACATACACAATGTTCACACGAGACTTTGTATGTATTCCTGCATGAATCAATGCTTCGTTTAATGACTTATAGGAATCAGCAAAGTCGGTATACTTCCCAACCATCGCAATTTTGACATGATGCTGTGGATGTTTTTGCGATTCGACAACACGCTGCCATTCTGATAAATCAGCTTCTCGCTTTTCTAGATTCAATTTTTCTGCAACGCGTTCTCCCAAACCATCTTGTTGCAGAAGGATTGGGATTTCATAAATACTCTGTGCGTCACTTAAAGAAATAACATCTTGCATAGCAACGTTCGTAAACAAAGCAATTTTGGCACGTTGAGACTCTGGGATAGGCTGCACTGATCGACAGACTAGAATATCGGGTTGAATACCAATAGATCGCAGCTCTTTAACAGAATGCTGTGTTGGTTTTGTTTTTATCTCTGCAGATGCTGCTACATAAGGCACCAAGGTAAGATGCAAAAACAAAGTCCGCTGTACACCTAATTCAATACGCATCTGACGAATCGCTTCAAGGAATGGCAATGATTCAATATCACCAACTGTTCCGCCAATTTCTACCAAAGTAATATCTGTTCCTTCAGCAGCCTGTGTAATTTTATGTTTGATCTCGTCGGTAATATGCGGAATGACCTGTACAGTTCCACCGAGATAGTCACCACGTCGTTCTTTGCGAATCACATCTGCATACACGCGCCCCGCCGTGAAATTATTCAGCTTCTTCATTCTTGCACGGACAAATCGCTCGTAGTGTCCCAGATCCAAATCCGTCTCAGCACCATCTTCTGTGACAAAAACTTCGCCATGCTGAAATGGGCTCATGGTGCCTGGATCAACGTTGATATAAGGATCAAGCTTCATCAAAGTGATGTTGCAGCCCTGCGCCTCAAGGATTGCACCCAGCGATGCCGAGGTAATCCCCTTGCCAAGTGCAGAAACTACGCCGCCGGTGATAAAGATGTAACGTGTCATGGTGTGCCCGTTTTCCCGCCTCGAGATGAAGTCGCTAAATAGCTACTATTTCGCTTAAAAACGGGTGTCGATTATATAGCAATTGATTTGGTGTGGCTATTGTTTTTCTCGATCACAGAATGCAAAGTCCGAGCTGAGATTAATTCGTATCGCAATGAGAATACCGATAAACGCACAAACCACCACAGGTGCTGAGGCCAAAAAAACTTGTAGCTGAACATAATTCACTAGATAACCAACGATAGGCACAATAAACATACCAATGCCTGCCATAAACATCGTTACAAATCCAGCAGCAGCACCGTACGATGTGGACGGCACCATTTTTTCTGCTAACTCGTAACTCAAAACAACAACACTCGTTAACAATCCCACAGTAAATAACAACACGCTCTCAATATAAATATTGACAAGATAAAACGTCAAAATCACATGACAAACCATTTCAGCTGAAATGCAAATCAACATCAAACGGCGACTTGAAATAAATCGCAACACGTAACCAATAAAAGCACAGCCCAAAGTAAACCCTAATATTACCAATGAATTTTCGACAATCGCATCTAAACTTGTTACATGATATCGGTGCTTCAGAAATTCAATGCCCCACATATCAGTTATCACTAGAAAATGAGTGTACGCAAACCCTGAAAAAAGGCCGATTAACCAGAGATTTTTATTTGAAAGACAACGCAGCAAATCGCGCCAAATTTTTACTGTATGCTTTTTTGTCACACTTTTTTTATCGCGCACATGCATGTAAATTAAAAAAGCCACAACGACTGTCACAATACCAATTTCTAAAATAGTAAATCGCCAATTCTGAACATTTTTAAGTGCAGCAAACAAGCTAGGTAGTCCCACTTCACCAACACCACTCATCGCCTCAGTTAATCCAACAACCACGGGGAACATCGCAATAGGGAACCATGTGCGACCAATATAAACAGCACCGATAAATGAAAAACTCGCCCCCAATCCCATCAACATTCGCGCAGCCACAGCCCACGGATAACTTTGTGTCACGCCTAACATCACGCAACCTAATGCAATAATCAGTGTCGAATAAAATAATAAATTTCGACTGCCAAAATGATCAAACATGAGTCCTGCTGGGATTTGGAAAAACACAAAGGTAAAAAGAAAGGAGGATGAAAAAACGCCAAGAGCGGCCGTATTGATCTTGAATGAATCTTGTAACTGTTCAGTAATCGTCGATGGAAAAACCAACAGGCCATACTGTATTAAGTACACAATCGCGACGAGTAGCCAACAGGTCCAGGGATAATAGGGTTTTTTCGTACGGGCTATCATCTTAATTTTAGCATTCCGTGCTGTTTATTGAGAAATCATTCTATCTGATGAGTCTCACTATCGAAAGGATCGCTTGACCTCTCCATAAACACAGATGCCAAACGCAATCCTGCTTGCTAGCACCTGACTGAAATGACACAATGCCTGCATGCAAAATTCCGACAACCAACTGCACGACCAATGGTCATCAAAACTCGCTTTTATTCTCGCAGCAACCGGCGCCGCCGTTGGACTCGGTAATGTTTGGCGATTTCCTTATATGGCTGGCTCAAATGGCGGCAGTGCTTTTGTATTAGTGTACTTACTCTGCGTTATTATTATTGGACTACCCATTATGGTTGCCGAAATTTTAATAGGCCGGCGCGCACGACAAAATCCAGTCGATGCACTAGAGACTTTAGCCAGAGAATCCAATCACACAAAAAAATGGGGCTGGTTAGGGTGGTGGGGTGCACTCGCATTACTATTAGTTTTATCTTTTTATAGTGTGGTATCCGGCTGGAGCATCGCGTATTTATTTCGAAGCTTTAGCGGCACATTCACCGGCATGAGCGCCACTCAAGTCGGCGATTACTGGCAGCATTTTCTTTCTAATCCTTGGCGACTACTCGCGTGGCACACGGTATTTATGACGCTGACCGTCGGTGTCATTATGCGTGGCGTTGAAGAAGGCCTAGAAAAAGCGACAAAATACATGATGCCCGCCTTGTATGGCATCTTAATCGTCCTTGTAATTTATGCAGGCATGGAAGGCGATTTTTATCACGCCTTTCATTTTTTATTTGATTTTCATCTCGCAAAAATTACACCTTCTGTTGTGATCTCTGCAATGGGACATGCCTTTTTCACATTAGCATTAGGTGCAGGTGCGATGTTAACTTACGGCGCTTATGTGCCAAAGCGTGTCAATATCGCGAATGCGGTTTGCATTGTCGCCGCGCTCGATGTCTTGGTTGCCGTACTTGCCGGCCTCGCTGTTTTCCCCTTGGTTTTCTCCCATCACCTTGCACCAAACTCGGGTCCTGGCCTGATGTTCGTCACACTACCAATTGCCTTTGCTGATATTCCTGGCGGCGCACTGGTCGGCGGATTATTCTTTGCATTGTTATTATTTGCCGCATGGACTTCATCGATTAATTTGGCTGAACCCATGGTGATTATCTTAATGAAGCGTCTTAACGTAGGCCGCAAAAAAGCCGCATTTATTGTCGGGATACTCGCTTGGTTTATTGGCATTGGTTCACTGCTTTCTTTTAATGTATGGAAGCACGTTAAGCTTATGCATAAATTTACGGTATTTGATATTGCCACCAGCGTCCCCACTGATATTATCCTGCCGATCGGCGGCTTGGGTTTTGCGCTCTTTGCCGGCTGGGTGATGAAGAAAATATTCACGCAAGACGAGGTCCATCCTCGCGTCTATGCAGCTTGGCGCTTCCTCGTGCGCTATATCGCCCCGGCAGGCATCTTGATCGTCTTCGTCAGTACGTTTTTCTGAGTTTAAGATTTCTTTAAGCTTCCTGTGCTAACATGCATAAAAAAGGGGGAAATATGAGAGATGCTATTCCAGCTATTCCGTTAAGCATAAAAGTAATTACGGCTATTGGTCTTTTTCATAAGGTATCCGAAAGAAAATCGAATACAGCACCGGCACAACAATCAACGTTAGTATTGACGCAAAGGTTAAACCAAACATAATCACCACCGCCATACTCGCAAAAAAGGCATCAAACAACAGTGGAATCATACCCAATACTGTCGTAATGGCGGCTAGCATCACCGGACGCATACGACTGATAGAAGACTCAATAATTGCTTGAAACCCCGGCTTTCCTTCTTTAATTTCTAAATCAATCTGATCGATTAATACAATCGCATTTTTGATAAGCATCCCTGAAAGACTTAAAAAACCGAGTAATGCCATAAAACCAAACTCTAAGCCTGTTGTTAATAGCCCCACCGTCACACCGATAAACGACAAAGGCACACACAACCAAATAATTAATGGCTGGCGCACTGCACTAAACAACATCACTACAATTAAAATCATACTCAACACACTTACTGGCAGCTTCACAGCTAAACCGACTTGCGCATCGTGTGAATTTTCATACTCACCACCCCACTCCATGGAATAACCTGTCGGCAATTTCATCGCTTCAATTTTAGGACGCATTTTTTCAAATGGTACACTCGCTGGACCGCTGACGGGCTCGGCTGAAACAGTTATTGTCATTTTACGATTGCGCCGATGAATTAAAGAGTTCTGCCAGACAGTATTAAATTGCGAAACGATCTGGCCCACTGGAATATTTTTTTCTAAAACCGGGCTCCATATTTGCAAATCATCAATACTTCCTATATTCAAACGCTCCAGATCAGGAGGGCGGGAAATAATCGGAATTAATAAATCACCTTCACGATAAATACCCACATTTTTACCGGTAAATGCAGTCTCAAGCGCATCACTTAGCGCAGCTCGAGTAATACCTGTTAAGCGCGCCTGTTTCTCTTGGTAGACCGGCTCAATGACTTTGACCTTTTGACGCCAATCATTTCTTACATCCATAGCACCTGGCGTCTTTCGCATAATTTGCTCAGCCTGTTCTGAAATCTGCCTTAACACTTCTGGATCAGGCCCACTGAATCGCGCTTCAATTTTAGAACCACCGCCCGGTCCTAAACGAATAAATTTTATTTTAGGCTCTGAATCCGGGTACTGCGCTATTATATAGTCCTTCACTTTTTGAGAGATTGCAGGAATCAAACGATAATCCTTAACACGCACTAAGAACTGACCATAGCTGGTATTTTTCTTCTCGGGCTCATATACCAACATAAAACGTTGGGCACCACCACCAACCACCATCGTTACATCAACAATATCTTTCATACTCTTAATATGCTTTTGAATTGCTAACATATCTTTTGCAGTCGCGCGAATATCTGTCCCTTGAGAACGCCAATAGTCGACATAAAACATAGGTGTTGTTGAGTCTGGAAAGAAACTTTGCTTAACATATTTAAAGCCATACACCGAAGCAAATAAAAGCCCCACCATAACCAAAACAGTCACCCATCGCGCTCGAATACAAGACTTAAGTGCGCCACCATAAAAACGAAACATAAAACCAGCATAAGGGTCTTCGTTCACACCACTTGTTTTTGTTTTAAGGAACATATGACAAAACAAAGGCGCAACCGTAATAGCCAAAAACCAACTCAACATCAAAGAAATTAAAATCACGTAGAATAGTGATCGCGTATATTCACCGGTAGAATCTTGCGACAAACCAATTGCCGTAAAAGCCAAAATACCAACAACGGTTGCACCAAATAAGGGCCACATGGTTTGCTTGACCGTATCTCTTGCCGCAGAAATACTATCAACACCTTGTTGCGTCTTTATCAGTATCCCTTCGGTCACTACAATCGCATTATCGACCAACATCCCCAAAGCAATAATCAACGCCCCCAATGATATTCTTTCTAAAGCAATACCATACAGATACATAATAAAAAGCGTACCTAAAACAGAAAGCAACAAAATACTCGCAATAATTAAACCACTGCGCACACCCATAAATATCAGCAACACGACCACAACAATAGCCAGCGCTTCTGCCAAACTCACCATAAACGCGCGAATAGATTGCTCGACAATGGTTGGCTGCACATAAACGGAATGGATTTTAATACCCACGGGAATCTGATTTGCTAACTCTTTAACACGCTGACCAACGGCTTCACCAATTTTAACAACATTACCACCTTGCACGATGGAAATACCCATCATAATCGCAGGCTGCCCATTAAAATAATTAAGGTTAGTAGGCACCTCCACATAACCACGCGTTATTTTTGCAACGTCATCAAGGTGTAATAATTTTTTTGATTTCGTACTTGATATAATTAAATCACCAACGGCCTTAACAGAACTGATCGCACCACTGGGCGTAATACGAATATACTCATCACCAACTTTCACTTCTCCTGCATAGGTCACTATATTCTGTGATTTTAACGTCTTATATATTTGCTCAAGACTAATGCCCATTTGCGCAATTCGACTACGTGAAATATCGACAAAAATAGCCTCTTGTCGCTCACCGGTAATATTCACTTTAGCAACACCTGGCACTAATGATAATTCACGCCTTAGGAAATCAGTTTGCTTCTTAATCTCTTTATAAGAAAACCCTTGTCCTGTTACAGCAAATAACATGCCAAACACATCACCATAGTCATCCACTACCAATGAAGGGCCTGCGCCTGGCGGCAGTTCACGTTGCACGTCACTCACCTTGCGACGTAGCTCATCCCACACTTGCGGCAAGCCATGTTTGTCATATTTATCTTTAATCGTGACTGTTATTTCAGACTCACCATATCGTGAAATGGATTTAATTCGTTTGATTTGACTCATTTGTTGGATAGCTTTTTCGACGCGATCGGTGACCTCTTCTTCAACCTCTCTGGGCGTTGCGCCTCGATAAGGAGTAACAACTAACGCATCCTTAATAGTGAATTCCGGATCTTCAAATCGTCCTAAGTGCATATACGCAAAAACACCACCTGCCACACAGACGATGACTATCAACCAGGTGATGACTTTTTTGACGATAGAAAATTCGGCGATATTCATTATTGTTATTCTTTAGGCTCTTCCAGAATAGAAACTTTCTCACCTTCTTGTAAAAAGTGAACACCTGCTGTCACAATTTTATCTCCCGGCTTTAAGCCGCTAAGCACATGGATATTGCTATCTGCCATGCGGCTCACTTTAATCGCATGCTTTTTAACGGTCATGCTATTTGGATCAAGCAGCCATACATAACTTTGCTTTTCTTTATTTGAAAAAACTGCGCTCGAAGGAATCACAATAAAAGCCTCACCACCACTTTTAAAATCAGGCAACATCGTTTTCACATTAGCGGTCATACCCGGCAAAATATTCACATCTTTTGGCGCTGGCATTTTCAACACAACGCGATAGGTTTGTGTTTCTGGATCCGCCTGAGAGGAATACTCTTTTAAATCGACCGGATATGACTTATCTGGAAAAAAATCAAAAATCACTACGACCTTATCGCTGTCTTTTTTACTCTTATCCTTATCATCACTACGAATATGCGCCATCACATTTTCAGGCACATTAATTTCAATATCGACATAACTTAAATTTTGCAATTTATAAATGGGCTGTTTCGCCTTAACTTGCTCATAATTATCAACATGCTTTACAGAGATAACACCTGAAAATGGCGCATATAAAACAGTCTCACTAAGATCTTTCTTAGCTGAATTGAGTTTAGCTTTTGCAGTAAGATAAGCCGCTTTCTTATCATCAAATTCTGCCTCTGATAGAAATTTTTTCTCAACTAAAACTTTCGCACGCTCATAGTGTGACTTTGTTCGAATATAATTAGCATTCGCTTGATTAACCGCTTCTTGATACTTTACTGCATCCAATGCTGCTAGCTTTTGTCTTTTCTTAACAGATTGCCCCTCAAGATACAGCAACTCAATTAATTTTCCTGGCACTAAAAATGACAGCTCTGCTTCTTTTGAAGCTAAGACTTTACCGGGGAAAATTCGCTCGATTTGTGTTTCGGATTTTTTGATCGTCATCACTTTAACAGGACGTACTAATTTTTTAGCAGGCTCCCCATTATCACTACAACCCCACAAAACAATGACAATACCGATAAAAGAAAATAGTAAAATTAAACGCTTTAACATTATGTTGAAACCCCATCTTGTTTCGTACGCTGCGTGATATGCAAACCGACCAATTGTGCGATCCAAACAGTTAAGTAAACCTGACCCACAATCGCTTCTAACCAAGCAAATGTTTTAGCAATATTCATTAACGGCGCGATGTCGCCATAACCCAAAGTCGTTAATGTCACATAGCTGTAATAAACAAATCGCTGAAAATTACTATCAAATAACATCATCTTCGCCTCCGGCAAGGTAAATGCAGCCGGATAAACGGTGTATATAAGGCTATAAAAAAAACTCCACACAAACCCAATCATCAAGTACCCACAAATCGCTCCACACAAGGTATTAAAACTAATCACTCGGTCGCGGATCACCGAACGCAAAATCACGATAGTAACAAGCGAAAAGAATAAAATAATGAGCCCATATTCGATCTCTAAGAAAGTCGGATCATCTAAAACAAAACTATTAACCCAAATACCAACAAAAACCAATACCGCCAAAAAAATGCTAAGAATAAATACCCAGCGCCTATGAGTAGAGACATAAACTGAGACACAGAGAATAATGCTGAATAGCAGCGAAAAAACATAGAGATCAATTTCACTGTCGATAATAAAAGGCGTTATTAAAAAGAAAGCTAAAAGCGCTAGAAGCAGCCAGAAGAATTTGCTTTTTCGAATCGACTCAAGCATTGCAACTATCCATAGTCAGCAGATTTAAACGAGTCAATCAGTATACAGCGAATACCAGAATACGCAAAATAGGTTATACTCGTCACACACAATTTCAGACCTTTTTTACCTAAGGATGCACGATGAAAGACACCAATCAAAAACTCAAAGCTGCACTCGCTAATATCGAAAAAACTTATGACGACAGCATTATCCCTACACTCAGCGAATACATAAAAATTCCCAACAAATCGATCATGTTCGACAAAGATTGGAAAGCACATGGCTACATGGACCAAGCCATGCAGCTCATCGTCGATTGGTGTAAAAAGCAGACGATCCAAGACATGCAACTAGAGCTCATCGAAGCAGAAGGCCGCACACCCCTCTTGTTGATTGACATCCCCGGTCAATCTGACGAAACCGTATTACTCTACGGCCACATGGACAAACAACCCGAAATGCGCGGATGGGATGAAGACAAGGGCCCCTGGGAACCCATCATTCAAGACGGAAAACTGTATGGCCGCGGTGGCGCCGACGATGGCTACTCTACATTTGCCGCACTGACAGCGATCAAAACCTTACAAGAAAATGATATCCCACATGCGCGCTGTGTCCTCATCATAGAAGCGAGTGAAGAAAGTGGCAGCGTTGATCTCATCTATTATCTAGAGCAATTAAAAGATCGTATTAACACGCCCTCTTTAATTATTGCTCTTGACTCAGGTGCGGGCAATTACGAACAATTCTGGAGCACAACTTCACTACGTGGCGTTGTCGGTGGAGATCTCGAGATACGAGTACTTAATCATGGCATGCATTCTGGATTGGCTAGCGGCATTGTGCCATCTGTCTTTTTAGTGCTACATAATATCTTAAACCGTATCGAAGATAGAAGAACAGGATGCATTAACATCGATACATTAAACGTAGCAATTCCAAGTGAACGTATTGAGCAAGCACAACATACCGCGAATGCACTTGGCACAACCTTACTGGGTGCCTACGATTTGACTGACAGCACACAGCCTGTTAACAACGATAACACTGAACTACTCTTAAATCGTACATGGCGCCCCAGCCTATCTATTACTGGAATTACAGGCATTCCAAGCGCAGAAAATGCAGGTAACGTCACACTACCCAGAATCACTTTTAAACTTTCCGTTCGCATCCCACCAACACTCGATGTTGAAGTGGCACAAAATACATTAAAAGAATTTTTTGAAAGCAACACACCATTCAATGCTAAAGTGACATATACACCACATGAAACAGGTCAAGGTTGGAATGCCCCCGCATTAGAAGATTGGCTAAAAGCAGCAAATGAAAATGCATCACAATTATTTTTTGGCAAACCCTCCGCCTATTTCGGCGAAGGCGGCAGCATACCATTTATGGGCATGTTGGGTGATATGTTTCCTAAAGCACAGTTTTTAATAACAGGCGTTTTAGGACCTCTATCAAATGCACATGGACCCAATGAATTTTTACACATAGATTATGTTAAGCGCATCACGGGCTGCGTTGCTAGCGTACTGGCATCGCATTATTCGCATTTCTCAAGTTAATACTATATATTCACCTCACAAGGTTAACCTCAAAAGCGTACATTTCGTATGAGAGCTTCAAATCAATTTGACGTCGACGTCTTAGTCATTGGCAGCGGCGCTGCAGGGCTTGGCTTAGCACTGAGCTTAGCTGATCATGCACGCATTGCAATCATCAGCAAAGAAGACTTGCTCGCAGGATCATCGCAATATGCGCAAGGCGGTATTGCGGCCGTCATGAATAAAAATGAAGAAGATATCGAATCGCATATCAAAGACACTTTTAACACAGGTGCTGGTTTATGCGACCCCAGCGCAGTTAGATATACCGTAGAAAACGCCAAGCCAGCGATTGAATGGCTGATCAAGCATGGCGTAAAATTTACAACAGGAAAAAATGGCCAACAATTTCATCTAACACAAGAAGGTGGACACACCCAACGCCGCATCTTACACACCGCAGACAAAACGGGCGCCGAAGTTGTATGCACACTTGCAGAACAAGTTATCGCTCATCCGAATATTTACTGCTTCAGCCAGCACATCGCTATTGATTTGATCCTAAAAAACAAAACCTGTGTGGGCGCTAACATACTCGACAATAGAACCAATACCATCATTGCCTTTCATGCTAAAGAAACTGTTTTAGCAACAGGCGGCGCAAGCTATGTCTACCAACATACAACCAATCCTGATATTACCTCTGGTGATGGTATCGCCATTGCCTATCGCGCAGGATGTCGTGTCACCAATATGGAATTCAATCAATTTCACCCAACGCTATTTTACGCCGATACAGACAAACCTTTTTTAATCAGTGAAGCCTTGCGTGGCGAAGGCGGGCAACTGGTCTTACCGAATGGAAAGCGGTTCATGGAAAATTATGACGCGCGCGCTGAAATGGCGCCACGCGATATTGTTGCACGCGCCATTGATCATGAATTAAAGACAAATAACCTAGACTGTGTTTATCTTAATATTTCTGATCAACCCGCCACAATGATTCAATCTTATTTCCCAACCATTTATCAATATTGCTTACAGCAAGGCGTCGATATCACAAAAGAACCCATCCCTGTTGTACCGGCTGCGCATTACACCTGTGGTGGCATTGTTACAAATCTAAAAGGACAAACAGATATTCCTCACCTCTATGCCATTGGCGAAGTTGCCTGCACTGGCCTACACGGTGCTAATCGAATGGCCAGTAACTCTTTATTAGAGTGTTTGGTCTTTGCCGCTAGCGCTAGTCAAACGATTAAAGTGGATTTAACAAAGAATAAATACGCACAAGCGGAAAATAATACAGCAACGCCTCCATCCCAACAAAGCTACAAAACAATCGAAGCAGACATTGCCTTAATCCGAAATACGATGTGGAATCACGTTGGTATCGTGCGCAGTAACGCAGGGCTCAAACATGCAAAAGTCACCATAGAAAGTATTAATCAAAAAATTAAAGAAACATTCCATCAAATACAAACAACAAAACATCTACTGACACTCAGAAATTTAGCACAGGTAGCAGCATTAATGACACAGGCTGCAATCAATAGAAAAGAAAATCGCGGCCTACACTTCAACCTAGATGATCAGAAAACTGGCGATGAATCAAAGCACAATGCAATCTCCGCCCTGATTCAATCGTAAAAAACAATTTCCTTAGCTCTAGTTGAGTACGGCATTTCAATTTCGATTTTGAGTTTTTAAGATGCATCTCAACTGTTCTAGGTGATATATTCAAGTCAAGTCCGACTTCCTTCATCGTCTTCCCTTGGCATATATTTGCAATAATCTCGATTTCTCGGTTAGATAACTGTGTAGAATTTACACCTATCTTATCATTACCATCAACTAACTTTTTAAGTTCCTTAGCACAACACTCAAGTAAGGAATCGACATCATTACCATGAATATGATTTGAAATATCTAGAATAAAACCTGTCAACTCTGTCAGTTTACCTACCTTTGAAAAAATACCGTGCCCCTGCTCAAACAAAAATTTTTCATCCTCATTTTCTGTTCCAATTCGATAAAGTAATTGATAAGGGCTTTTGCCATCCAGCGCTAACTGAACAGTTTCCCAAACCATATCTTGATCTGAGGGGTGAATCATTTTACCAAAACTGAATTTTCTTGATAAAACATCATCAACTGAACATTCTGTAATACTCTCACAAGTCTGATTCACATAATTCATATCCCAATCACGATTGTTTTCACAACGATAAAACATTGCCCCACCGACAGTCGCCATAAAAGGATTAACAGGTTCTAATAAGGAATCAGTTGTGCCAGAAATAATTTTATTTTTACAATCCAACATAATTTTCTCCTTAAAAATTATCCGTCTTTGATAATTATAGTCACTAAAACAAAAACCATATAAATATTTTTCTTAAGGAAACCTTAAATAACGTAATTTTTACTAATAAAATCAAGAAAAAATTCAATATTTTTTATAACAGCGATTTTATATGTGTCCAATAACAAGCTCACCTATTGTAGGCTCTTCTAGTGGATCAATTTGTGTTGCTTGGCTAAATATAACTGAGTTCCCACACCCTAAGATGCAAGAACCTAGATTCATAGCAGTTGAAACAAGATGAATGTTATACATAAGAATACCAGCATCTTTAAGAGCAAGTGAATAACCAATTGATTCATATTTCCAAGAAATTTTCTTTTTTCGACATGTAATACATATCAGCAATGGAGGCTCATCAGATCCAGCTGCTAACTTTGAATCTTCAATCAATAAATTTCTATACTTCTTAGAAGCATTTAGATTTACAAGTGCATGTCTACATGAATCATAGTGATATATCCCTGAGTTAATCTCAATATTTTTATTGGCAACAAGATATACTTCTAGCTCATAGTTACCTCCCGCACCAGGATATGGACGTTTACTTATTGCCTCAGAAAAACCTTTTTTATAGACTGACTTAATGCGTGCTGATCTATACAATAGCGAACCTATTTCTTTTAATGTTATTACTTCATCGCTAAAATTTCTATGTGATTTTCGTCTCTCAACAATATTTGTAAAAGGCTTATCATTTTTCCTTAGACCATTAATATCAGGCACGTAAAGTTTAATGTAATTATTATTTTCATAGGTTTTACAAACTGATAAAGGCTTATATTTTCCTTTATATAAAAAAGTTCCTCCTTTAGGTTTATCGTTATACCCTAGTCTAGTATTTTCATGAAATGCCAACTCATATGAGTCCCAATATATTCGATGATTTTCTATATAATTTGATTTTTTCATAGCTCCACTCATACAATCATTATGATAAAGGGTGAGGGAAAGTTTGAATATTTTCGAAACTTAAAGCCTTCCCAACAAAGTTAGACAGCCGAACTAAATTTATTTTTTCAGGTGTTGTTGCTTGAAAAAATAAATTTTGAGAACCATGAAAAAATGCATGCGTAGCTACAACCGGAACTCCATTCATGTTTTCTGGTATAGGTAGTTGATTAACTTCTATACCTGAAATATTAATATTTTCATAACTAACACTCTTTTCTTGTGCTTCACTAGAAAATAATTTCTTCGTATGATTCATGTAATTTACATTTAGATGCAGTGATCTATGGTCTGAAAGGCTCACCTGATCGCCTTTCCGAATAAAATGATCCAGTGTTATTGATTCATCATCAATACTAGTTGATAAATAAAAAAATACTTGAACAGCACATTCTAATAAAGCTCTCTCGATTGCAGTATTTTCATCCCTATCACAACCCAGACCTAGAAGTAATCCGTATTTTTTGAGGATACAATTTTTTCCATAAGTTGCACAAACAAAAGCATGCATACCTGATGGAGCACTCATTTTTCTCAAATGTAATTCTATCCCATATTTCAATGCGAAATTTTTAAGGGGTTTATATATATTATTTTTTACTGCATGGTTATCAAAAGATATAAAAGGAGTTTTTGTTAGGTAATGTGACAAAAATGAATCTCTTTCTATGAGCTCATTGATGGAATTATGCTTTGCATCATTAAAAGTACTATGAACTGCTAATCCATTTGTTGTTAGCAAATCATATTGATAGTGATCAAAAATACAGCGCTCTACAGATTCTGCACAGGCTTTTATTAATGCAGTTTTTTTATCTGAAGAATAGCCCCAGCCAAATTCAGGCTCTTTATTTGACTTGATAGAGGCCTTATAAAAATGGACCTCACCCTTTAACTCTCTAGGTAAGAGTATTTTCTGCAGCTTAATATCCATTTTCATTTTATTCTGAATAAGCCATTCATATAGATTAGTCATAACTACTACCCTCTCTTTTTAATAAAAGGCGAGCTCATTAAAAAAGCTCGCCTTTCATATTTTTTATAATTTACACTTTGCAGAACCCACATGTGGCTGTTGAACCAGCAGGACCATGAACCAAGCGTAAATTACTTCTCTCATTAGAATGAATAGACAACCTTAAAGTTGTTGTTGGTATATTTTCTTCTAGGTTTATTTTCATTGTTTTACCCTCTTTAATAGTTAACATAATTTAAACGAGCTCTATGCTCATGCTAACTATAAGCATGATTACGCTCTTTGTTCTTAGTAATATTTACGTATTATCAGAAGATTTTTGAGAATCGAAGAGGCAGCAGATACCCCATCAACATTGACGAGAAGCCAGTCGCAACTGACGCAAAACATCTTTCGATGCACTATCAAAAGCCAACGGCAAAGACATAGGAAGACGCCGTCCAGCGATCTTAAAATTTAATAACATTAAATAAGGCGAAATAAAACTTGTTTCCAATAAATTAGCGGACGCTACAAAACCATTGCGGAACTGGATACGCCAACCACCGTTCGCTTCGCGCCAACAACGAAAAACACTGCGATTATCCGATAAAAACACATGACGACGCAGAATATAGATAACACTGGCTACCACAAGAGATAAAGATAATATCTCGAGCAACCAAGATAGCGGCTGAAGCAATAAAACAAAAAAAGCAGCTGAGTGAATCAGAATAAATAAGACAAGCAGTGTCAAGGAACGACGTGGTTGTAACAAAAAACTCATTAAGCCGGCACCCACTGTGGGCCTAAGATCCAATTAATGATCCAACGATTTTGATCATACAAGTCCAAACAAACTACTGTCCCCGGCGGATAATTTACAATGGGATAGTTTTTGGCATCACCGATGACCAAAGCACTCACGAGTCTTGGCATAAATGGCAAGTGACCGACAAGCATCGTGTCATCAGTCCATGTCTTTATCATCTCAACCATCGGCTCAATCGCATTTTGCTCATCTAAAATAGATTCACACTCAGTCAATTGTGACGGCATTAATGCTTCAGAAAGAATGCTTGCTGTCTGTTTTGCACGTAACTTAGTACTGTGCATAACATGTGCGACATTAACGTCACAACGCGCTAAATAAGCCGCTACTCGAGTGACGTCGTTCACACCCTGCTCGGTCAATGGTCGCTCTGCATCGCACTCCGCCGATGCAGCTTCACCGTGTCTTACGCAATATAATTTCATGGGGTGGCAGTCTAATGAATTCACATAGCTTTGTAAATTTGTATATACTCTCTCGATTCCAAAAATAACTGCGGGTCTTATGCACAAAAAACAAACATTACTACTACCTATTCTCATCTGTGCGGTAGCAGCCAGCTTCTACATCTACGATTATATTCTCCGCGTTATGCCACAAGCGATGGCACTGCAACTCATGCGCGACTTCCACATGCACTCCAGCGGACTTGGCGTTTTAGCGTCATTATTTTTCTGGGGATATGCACCCATGCAAATTCCTGTTGGTATTCTCTTTGATAAGTACAGCGCAAGAAAATTATTAACGCTCACATTTTTCTTAAGCTCACTTGCGACATTGGGATTTGCATTAACAGAAAGTTTTACATTTGCTGCTGCAACACGATTTATTATGGGTGTAACGACTTCATTCTCATTTGTCGGCGCACTTGTTGTTGGTGCGAACTGGTTTCGCGGACAACAGTTTGCATTTTACACGGGACTGGTACAATTTTTAGGATGTGCGGGCGCGATAGCTGGAATCACCCCTGTTGTCATACTCACAAGAGATCTGGGCTGGCGGCCCGCTAGCGTGTGGATCGCTTTACTAGGATTTGTATTAACTGCACTAATGTGGATTGCTGTTCGTGATGTACCTAAAAAAGAAATCAAGCGGCCACGTAAACGCATCTTAACCAAACAACCCTCTTCTTATCGTATTGCCTTCCTAAACCCTCAAACCTGGTGGGTAGGACTTTACGGCTTTGCTATCTGGGGACCCGTCACTGTTTTAGGCGCGCTATGGGGCGTTCCTTTTTTACACACGGTATACAACCTTACCGAGCTGGATGCAGGTTTTCATATTTCAATCATATGGGTCACTATTGCCTTTGGCGGACCGATTGTTGGCTGGCTGTCTAATCATTTTAAGAGACGCCGCTTACCCATGATCATCTGTGCCACCATCGGCGCGATTTCTTCTTTTACCATTATACATCGCGCCGATTTATCGCCATTAGAGCTAGATTTATTTCTCATTTTATTTGGTATTGGTGCGTCTGGCTTAGTGCTCGCCTTCGGACTTGTCGTTGACTTACAGCCACCACAAACGGTTGGTGCTGTCATTGGTTTTACTAACATGGCTGTTATTACGGGTGGGCTAATCTTGCAACCGGCTGTTGGCTTTATTTTAAAAAACCAATGGGCGGGAAAACTCATCAAAAACATACCCTACTATTCACACGACGCCTATGAATTAGCGTTATTGATGATGCCGGTCACTTTCTTGGTGGCACTGTTTGCAGCATGCTTTATTAGAGAAACACACTGTGAGAGGTTGCATCGGTATCACTAAGCTGCACACTTTGGACAGAGCCGCGAGCTTATTTCTTGACACTATAATGAAGGGCTCCTAGAATGCGTCTTCTCCCGGGGCTATAGCTCAGCTGGGAGAGCGCTTGCATGGCATGCAAGAGGTCGGCGGTTCGATCCCGCCTAGCTCCATTAGAGTTTAGTATCGGTGTTGGGATGTCGAGGCCGGGATATCCAAGAATGATTGAAATTCGGCATGGATGCCAAGGAAAAAATAACGAATGAAACTCGGCGGTGTCCGGAGATAAAAACCGGAACTACCGCAGAGACAAAAGAGTAAAGTAAAGAGTTAAGTCCCCATCGTCTAGAGGCCTAGGACACCGCCCTTTCACGGCGACAACACGGGTTCGAATCCCGTTGGGGACGCCATCTTCTGAAATCAAGCGATTAGATTTTCAATATAGGCAATCGCGCGATCCAATCGCTCCAGCACACGGTCACGACCGATATACAATAAGGTCAAATCAATCGGTGGTGAAACTGTATTGCCTGTTAACGCTACGCGAATCGGCTGCGCTAACTTGCCCATCTTTAAAGATTGCGCTTCGGCCACATCAACAATCACTTGATGTAAAGCTGTTTTATCCCAATCCGTTAGCGCTGAAAACCGTGCCCGAACATCATTAAGACCCGGCAAACTATCTGCTTTAAGATGTTTCTTCGCTGCTTTCTCATCGAACTCTTTCACATCATCATAAAAATAACGACTGCACTCTGCCATTTCTTTTAAAGTTTTAGTTCGCTCAGCTTGTATAGCAATCACTGACTCAAGGCTGGGTCCATTTTCATAAGGAATATTCTGCACACTTAATTGATCTGCAAAAGGCTTAGCAATGGAAGACGGCTCCATCGTCTTCATATAATGTTGACTCAACCAATCTAATTTTTCAGTATTAAAAATCGCCGGAGAGCGGCTCACATTCTTTAAACTAAAATGCGCAATCATTTCTTCCAAGGAAAAAATTTCCTGATCGCCATGCGACCAACCCAAACGCACCAAGTAATTCACTAAAGCTTCTGGCAAATAACCGTCTTCACGATATTGCAACACACTGACTGCGCCATGACGTTTCGATAATTTTTTACCATCACTACCATGAATCATCGGCACGTGTGCATACGTTGGCACATCTGCATCTAACGCATTAAAGATATTAATCTGTCGCGGTGTATTATTAATATGGTCTGCACCGCGAATCACATGCGTAATATCCATATCCCAATCGTCTACAACGACCGTAAAATTATAGGTCGGCGTGCCGTTACTACGCGCAATAATTAAATCATCCAATTCACTGTTTTGCACGGTGATTGGACCTCGAATTTGGTCATCAAAACTCACTTCACCTGTTTCTGGATTACGAAAACGAATCACAAAAGGCGCATCTTCTTCTTGGCGATTTAGATCACGACAATGGCCATCGTAACGTGGCTTTTCTTTATTCGCTTGCTGCGCTTCTCTTAATTTTTCTAAACGATCTTTCGAGCAATAACAACGATACGCTTTACCTTCACTTAATAATTGCTGAATCACTTCCTGGTAACGATCGAAACGTTGCGTCTGATAAAACGGTCCTTCGTCATAATCCAAACCCAACCACGTCATACCATCCAGGATCGCTTGCACCGCTGCTTCTGTCGAGCGTTCACGATCAGTGTCTTCGATACGTAATATAAAGGTACCTTGATGATGCTTTGCATAGAGCCAACAAAATAAAGCCGTACGCGCGCCACCCACATGAAGATAACCGGTCGGGCTTGGCGCAAAACGCGTTCGAATTGGTTTACTTGTCATGGAGAAACCTCTTTTTTATTGGAAAAATGGTTGAGTAATGTACCATTAAAATACTATAAATCACATCGTTACATAGAAATTCCGGTACAATACCAAGCTAACCGATTGACAGTATCAGAACAGCTCTGTAGCATCGGCAACCCTTTGTTGAAAAGACCTTAGGAATAAGCGCATGCGTTTTATCGATGACAGCCGGAAAATATTGCATATCGCACTGCCGCTATTGTCATCCAGACT
>Ga0316204_10000949_pt1 | contig 89993 bp, 82 predicted proteins | sample 6monrhotite_MG_2_FD_205661 | JGI IMG/M metagenome (GOLD analysis project Ga0316204, IMG submission 205661) | Microbial mat bacterial communities from mineral coupon in-situ incubated in ocean water Damariscotta River, Maine, United States -... | ecosystem: Environmental > Aquatic > Marine >... | reverse complement strand
AAATCCCACTGGAGGCGCGCATCGTCGCCGTTGCCGATGTATTTGACGCCCTCACCAGCAAACGGCCCTACAAAGAAGCCTGGAGCAACCACGATGCCTATGCCATGCTGCAACGCCTTGCTGGTGGCCAGCTCGACAAAGAATGCGTCAACGCACTTATCGCCAATAAAGAGCAGGTAGAAAAAATTCAACGAAAATTTGCCGAAGATCAGCTCGGTTAACACAAGCTTTCATGATTTCACCCACATCCTCCTCAGCTCATCATGCATGAGCGCACTGTGCTCGTTACCGGCTGCTCCAGCGGCATCGGCCAATGTGTTGCCTTGGGGTTAAAAACACGCGGTTACACTGTTATCGCCAGCGCGCGCAAGGCGGAAGATGTATCCCGATTACAGACGGAAGGTCTCATCGCTATTCAGCTTGATTTAGCTGACCCGGCATCCATCAAACATGCCGTCGAGGAAACCTTGCGTCTTGGCCACGGAAAGATTTTTGCACTTTTTAACAATGGCGCTTATGGGCAACCCGGTGCCGTGGAGGATTTATCGCGCGAAGTGCTGCGCCAACAATTCGAAACCAATCTTTTTGGCACCGTGGAATTAACCAACCGGATCATCCCGATAATGAGAAAGCAGGGTTATGGACGCATTATTCAAAACAGTTCAGTGCTTGGTCTCATTGCCCTGCCCTACCGTGGTGCTTACAACGCCAGTAAATTTGCACTTGAAGGCATCACAGATACCTTGCGTCTGGAATTAAGCGGCACAGGAATAACCGTTTCACTGATTGAGCCCGGCCCTATCGAAAGCCAGTTTCGAAAGAATGCCTTCCTTGCTTATCAGCAACACATTGATGCCCGCCACAGCGCGCACCACGACACTTATCAAAAAATGGAAAACCGGCTCAAAAAAGAAGGCCCTGCGGCACCCTTTACCTTGCCCCCGGAAGCCGTGCTCAAAAAGGTCATGCACGCTCTGGAATCAACTCGCCCCAAACCGCGTTATTATGTGACCTTTCCCACTTATCTGTTTGGGGTTTTACGACGCCTGTGCAGTACGCGCTGGTTGGATAAAATATTGATCAGAATATCCAATAACGAAAACAAATAGCCTTGACCACATTCTTTCTATCTTGCGGGTTTGTTAATATTGCCCACATAGCTATCAAAAATAGAATACATTTGTGTATTCACATATGTCTCACTTTCGTGAACAAGTGTGTAGAAAAGGCACTCGACTCTACATTAAGCACTAGTTCAGCAATTTTCTTACCCTGGATCGATAAATCTGATTCATGGAAGTTGAAAGACTTACCAGAACTTGAACTACCTGCTCTCCAATAAGATACGCCCTGATCCAGTCGTACCGTCAATACATGTTTAGATGAAAATTTCACCTCGAATGTACGACCATGCTGAGAGCGACGTTTATCAACTGCACGAATTACTGCGGTCATGTCACTATACTCCAGTGCATGGATAATTGCCTCATCACGCGACGTCATGTCAGGCCAACTATTCCAAACAAAACTCCTTCGTCTATAACCACCAGAACGTTCATTAGTCGTAGTAATGTTAACAGGAGGATTATCCCAGCGTTTATTTCCAACGATATCTCGAAGCCCCGCAATCAAGTCAACCAATAAGGCAGCGGCAAGTGGTGAGAAGAGATAGCGATCATGATAAGTAATGCTCACGACATTAGCAGTATCACCTAACAACAATGAATCTATCGCAGAATTCAATTGAGTAATAAGACTCCAAAACCGTTTACCAAAACCCTGCAAAGCCCCATCCAGTTCATGTAATACTTCAATTTCTTTATCGCCCGGCTTATCGGAGTAAGGGCGTAGCCGTTGAGCTGTTACCATTTCGCCACTAACAGTCAACGGCTCAAGTTTATTTCCTACAATTAAAGTGGAATCACTCCTCCCCCACAACATACCAAAAATCACTGCTGAATCATCTGCAATGGCCCATTGGCATGCTTGCTCCCCCTCACACAATTCTGCCAGTAACAAGGCACTACCAATTCTAGGTAAATTCTCCGCAAAGTGTATCGAGACAAGGGAGCCAGGATAATCGACAAGACTAGCAAGAAGTTGACGATCCACATCCTCAAGCTTATCGAAGCAGTATTTATCAATGACTATCTCAACTTTTAGTCTCCTTGCTGCTAATTGATAAATTAGTGATCGTAGTAGCGAAGGGCCCACGTCCCATTCATCTGATAACCCACCTGTATAGAATCTTATTTTTCCGTTGTCACCCGAGTTTCTGCTTGCCCGCATTACAGCTTCAACAATGCTGCAATTCTCGGTACGAGAGGCTTTACCAAAGTAGGCTAATTCATCAGGCAATCGTAATACGTGCAGCCAGCCTTCAGTCAACAACTCTAGGGCCTTGTGACGATCAAGACTTTCGGCGGCAAAACGCTGATCGAAATCGAGCACGCAATGAGGACAAGCACTATCGCAATCTACTTGGCAATTAAGACGGTTGTGCGCACCACGAAATATCCTATCCATGAATTCATTGGCGTTAGAGGCATAACCTGCTGCAAAACGATCGTAGATAAGAATTGAACGGCAGCGAGCATTGCTTTCTGGGCGGGCCTCTTTTTCATCACAACCCAGTTCACTGACCTGAACTCCCTGCAATTCAGCCAAAGCGTCACGCAATACCACCGCAAGCGTCAGCGCTGTTACCCTGTCATTAAGCCATATACCTGACTCGTTCTTGAGCTGTATTTCCAATACATCGGTGTATCCTACATGGCCAAGTGTAACCCCTGTTTTGATAGCCCAATCCTCGTAACTCCCCTGACAGTTATCTTTATCATTCTTTCCTCCACGCAATTTTTTATGGGGTTTGAGTTTTGCGGGTACTGTTTCATCGCTCATTGGTTCAGCTCGACCACAGGCAAGACAAATGGCGTACCCCTTACCGTTCGAGCCATTGGATTGGTGAAACAGATGACCCCGCGTGGTGACACGAAAACGCCCCAGATCAGGGTTGGGCAACGGTGCCCAATCGCCACCTGCACTTACCCATGGAGCCTCAACCGGAATAAAATCCTGAGTCGTGACATCGTTGTCAGGCTCATCATAAAAATCCACCGCAAATCCAGCAGGCTCTATAAAAGTACTGCGGTTTTCCTCTTTGACTTCAGCGCCACACTCAGAGCAATGAAGTGATTCATTCATAAGTCGTGAAGAGCCATTGTGATTGCAATGATCACAACGCCACGCATATTTAATTGCCTGTACTTCTCTCGCCTCCTGTTCGCTAGCTGGTGTCTTCCAGTTGAGAGTGATGCCAGCCGAACGATATACCAGTCCATCCATAACCACTTCAGAACCTGGTGCATACTCCCGCAACGCCATCACCCTATCCCGACTGGCCAACTCACGGCGGCGATAACGGTTATCTTCACGCCCCTTTTTCTCTTCATATTCACGTCTTACTCGCTTGAATTGCGATACGGTCATATTGTCAAAGGCGGCAATATGAGTAGGAAATCCATAAGCAGGTAGAAAACCCTGGGTAGCAAGCTCTCGCAACAGATATTCACCTGACATTCGATCCTTTTGGTACTGAGCCGCTTTGTATGCTGGATTGCTTTCTCCAGCGCTCTTGGTAGTCTCTTCCTGGCGAGTTAGTGCCTCCCATTCTGGTTGCCATACCTCGAATACAGCCTCCATCGCTTTTCCTGCTTCCTGCACCAATCGAGCTGGCTCTCGCCCCTCGTAAAGGCTATGCCGAACCAATTGGCGCAGGCCTCCTATCAAACGTTCCTCTTGAGCATCGAATGCCAGACACCATGCAATAAAACGTTCGGCAGGAATTGATTCTTCAAGTCCGGTAAAAAACCAACCACTGGTCAGCTTAGAAGCGTCCTGCCCGCTAGCAACAATCTGGGTCGCCAGGAAATGAGTTAGTACCAGTGAGTTAACGTGCCGCTGCACAATCACGGCACTATTTAGCGAAACCACGGGAGCGGGCAGTGGTGTCACAAAAGGCCAGTCAGTTTTTGAAAACACTATCTGATCGTGGGGATTGGATTTACAGAGGGTGAGAGAAACTGAACGAAGCTCATTGCGTCTTCCTGCCCGCCCGGCACGTTGAAGATAATTAGCTGGATGAGGAGGAACATTGTTCATTGCCACTGTCGCAATACCACCAATGTCGATACCCATCTCCATAGTAGTGGAGCACGATAGCAAATTAAGATCACACGATTTGAATGCCTTTTCATAGCGATCCAGGCGATCAGCGGGCTGTTGTGCTGAATGTTCGGCGGTAACAAAATAAGGGGATAGCTCGATGGCGCGATCATTGAGCACAGGCCAATACCCTTCCTCCCTTAGCTGCTCAATCACCCCCTGACTTTTAAGCCAGCTTCGAGTTCGAGCCATATGAGCAAGGTCGTTGGCATCGCCACCAAAGGCTTCATCATATAGAGGGATTTCAACCTGCTTACACTTCGCCGTGGCATCTGTATGCTGAAGAGGCAAATAGGGCGTAATACCCCGAAGAGTTGTATCAAGAAAACGGCGAGTTACAGGGCAAACCCACGCAGTGGTGATAGGGACAAAAGCCATTTGCTTCAGCGCTAAAATTCTGCGCCCACCCGTCGAGTGAAGAATGCCACTCTCCTCCGTCAACGCTTTCCATGCAGCGTTCAATGCAGCATCGACGATATCTTCGCCATAGGTGGTTTCAATGTCCGCTTTCAGAATATAGGCCAACAGTCGCACTAGCGTACTGCGATAATTAGGGCGTTTCTTGCCTTTCGACAAGATGTATTGAGCGCGTGGCCAGCGTCTCTCCTCCTTCGCTTTTTCCTTTCTGTTCTGCTCAACCAGCCAAGTTTGTGGGAACGGTATTCCTAACCAGTGGCGGCAACTCATTGAGATCTCCAGCGAGCCGCCTGCTCGAACAAAAAAATCCAGCGCAATTTTTAGAAAACTTCGCCACTCCTCAAGCGTAAATCCTGAGTGAGGTATCGTAATTTTGTTCAATGCGGGGTAGTCCACTGCCACCAACCCCATCGACTCTAAATTATTGAGCCGTTTTGGCCTACGCCCAAACTCCCTGACTAAAAACATACGGGCTAACGCCATTGGCCCTTCTGGACCACTGAAACTTTCATGTGACACATCATTACGGTAGTGACTCAACATACGATCAAAGTCTGTTCTTTGATTGGCAAGTTGGTAAGCCATCTCTTCAAAAGGAATGGGGGTAGGCTGGGATAAAGAATCCAGTTTTTGCCGTTTCTCCGTTAACCTACCCTCAATAATTTTCTTTCCTTCTTCTGTGGGAATAATGGGGAGAAGTCCCTCATCTTCGGCTATCTCTTTTCGGAGTTTATTCGCTTCGGCATCAGATGACTTCATTCCATCTCTTAATGCCAAGTGATAGACCAAACCACGCACTCGGTCGCGCTCCGATTCCTGTTGCAGTTTGGCTGCAATTCGAGCAGTTCCCTGACGACTATCGTTAAATGTAAGAAGGCGACGCCCTCGATAAGGATGTTCAGCAGGCGCATCTCCATCCGGTGCAAACTCCAGCAACGTAGGCAAAATGATCCCAAGTGAAAATGGAGCACCAATGCGAGCTTCCTGAAAAAGCCTACGGCGACGATTTCCATGACCCCCACCACCGCAACAGGGACAAATGAGACCATCACCTCCATCGCCATGAACAATTACCCTTAGGGTCTCAGCTCCATCGTCAGCTTCGGCATACTGACGACTGTGCCGGTTGATAACCTCTTCGTCTGTATCATCCAGACGACGATTGACGATTAAAACTTTTGTTTCTGGGCTTCGAAACGCCTCATCATCGAGCTCCTCTTCCTCCTGATTAATCTCCTCCTCTCCAGGGTCCGCTTCCAGTTCAAACTCATCAATGGCATTGAAGTTAACGGGATGCAGCAACCGGCCTCCTCGGTCAGCCGCCAGCAAATGGGGGGCACCACAATCATCACAAGCAACCAGTTCATAGGCGGGGCTACCACAACGACAATGTTGACGTGGCTCCAGATAGACTTGCCCGAAAGGCCACTTTTCATCATGTAGCGCAGTACCTGACTTTTCTGGACAGTTGGAATCAGCACAGGCCCAGATTCCAGAAAGTGTCTGGTGAAATAGGTGGGCGCGCAACGGTAAAAAGGGAAGGCCATCTGCACTTCGGACAGCGCTCAAAAAATCTAACCAACGAAGCGCTTCGCGTTGTTGATCATGGGTAATGATTTCCGTACCACGATAGAGGACACGGCACACCTCTGAGAGCCGCGCAACCATGCCATTACCACCCTTTTCTCGGTTCTTCTTTTCGTTATCAATAAAAAGACGACGGATAGCCCTAGCCGTAGGGTGAGTCGCCAAAGCAGCATAACGAGCAGCAGAGGCATCGTTGGACGACTTCCCTGCACCCAGCGCAAGTAGTTCATTCAAGTTATCTGGTTTGTTCTGCCCCATCTCAGGTAACGTCGGGATATGACGGTGCCCAGCAACAAGATGTACACGATCCAATCCAACCCCTGCTACGTCTGCAAGAAACCGCTTCAGCTTTTCTCCTGCCTCCCCATTTGGATCTCCAATGGTGGCCGACGTTGCAACAAACCGAACTTGGTCGGGACGCACACCGAAGGCGTGTAACACTCGCCGAATCAACAATGCAACCTCCGCCGCCTGAGATCCCACATAGGTATGGGCCTCATCCAACACCACCCATTCCAACTTGCCCTGGGATTGCGCCAGGATAGGAGAGTCAACTGTGCGTACCAGCATGTACTCCAGCATCGTGGCATTAGTCACCAAAATAGGTGGCGGCGAGGCACGAAGCGTCTCCCTATCCATCACCTCACTGGGGTATTCACGCTTCTGATTGGTGGGGGCTTTTTCAGGCGTATTACCATTGAACAGAGAAAACCGAATCGTGTCATCGAAATGATGCGTCCATGCCCGTAAACGCTCGCGCTGACTATTGATCAAAGCATTCAGTGGATAGAGAAAGAGCGCCCGGACACCAGTCAATCGACTGTTCTGTTCCGCTTGAAGCCTCACCAATCGATCAAGGATTGGCACCATGAAACATTCTGTTTTACCCGAACCCGTACCACTTGCGACCACCAGTGATTGAGGTGTCTCATTTGCCAAAATTTTCCACGCCTTTAGTTGATGCGCGTAGGGATGGCGATCGCTATTAAAACGGTAGTCCTCGACCAAGTTCTTAGGCGGCTGATCCATCGCGCGTACCAATTCATCGGTCAACAATGCGCCCGACAGATCGGACATCATCGATTTATCTTCTTCCCAACCAAACGTTGCTTCAAACGTAGGGTCTGCAAGAAAGCTTCCTGTCTCACCGAAAGGCTGGGAGAATAGTTCCGCCAGATGGCGATACAACGGAACATGAGCAAAACCCAACCGACTGAGTGCTGCTGATTGCGAGCGGTCAGCTAGTTGAGGCAATAGCTGGGAAAAATCAAGCTGATCCATTATTGAATTCCTGAAGTTGCATTACACCAGTGGAAAGGCAGCGGGCAATGGTTAGATCGAATGCATCTGCAAACCAATCGGGATCAAACGCCTTGTATGTCCGCAAGATATGGATTCGGTCGGGATGCTTGAACCATTCACCAGTGGTATTTGTGGAAACCTGAATAGCCAGAAGAATGGGCAAGCCGATTATTCCATCTTTAAAATTGAAACGTTCACCAGGGAATAGGTGAGAGTTGAGCCTGTCATTACGAGCATCATTTACCCAGTAAAATAGGCCGGAGTCACTAGGCCAGGTATCGTTAGCGTGATCACGGATGAGCCTCTGAAACGCACCTTTTTCACTGGCAAAAAGCTGTTGCTGAAAATAACTATCACTCGCAGGATCGCGCATCATCCCAACTTTTTTACATCCATCTTCTAGGACAACCGATTTTACAATCCCCAGTAGTTTGCCCAAAGCGGGTTGATATGCAGTGAGTTCCGCAATCCTGCTGCTTAAATTATCGTTCAGTTGCCGCGGCACCAATTCTTCACCAAACCAGGCAATGCACTGGCGTTTCAAACACTCTGCCGCTGCACGCCACTCTTTGAAAGGCACCAACTCCCAAACGAAAGGTTGTTCCAGTGAAAACCGTCGGAGAAACCCATCTGGAAAGTTATTCCTTCGCAACACAAGTGCAGCCATACCTGAGGGCGAGTGAACAAAACGCCTCCAAACATCAAGTGTCGCCAATGGCAAATGTCCAAGATGTCCTGCAAGCCGTTCCATATCCCCCCAGCTGGGGTCAAGAAAATCGAAGGACATATCCTCAATCACACTATCCAATGCTATTGCGCGCTCCTGCCTATTCTCAATGGCCAAGGCGCACGCTAAAGGTGTGCTTGCGGCTGTTTCTCCGGGGATAAGCCATAATGTTGGCCTAAAGGGAAGCGCAGTCCCTGAGCCTGGATAGATAAGCCAGGAACCGGGCTCACGATCACTCGATGCAAACTCCCAAACGCCTGTCGCCACACCTTCCGAGTGTGATGCCTGAAGTAAAACTGCCTCTTCACCGGGCTGTTCCAGCCTCAGCGCATATACAGGAAGTGAGTCTAATACTTCCGCTGCAATTTTCTGCATACCCTGTGTTCCAAGCCGAATATCAGAATCAACACGCTCCATGCGGCAGGCATAGCGCGACACCCGAATGGAGAAAACTTGTTTATTGTTAATTGAGAGTGCCACTTCGACCCAAGCATCCAATAACTCATCGGCTGCCAACAAGCGCTCAATCTCTTCAGCATAATTCTGCAACCGAATATCCAGGCGCGAAACGCCAGCAACAGAAGGAATACGATGCCTTACCTCATGCTCATTTTCCCGTTCCTTAGTATGTCGCAAGCGAAAAATAAGTGTCACTGGCATGTGCGAACGACAAAAACTGACTAGGCGCACGCCAGCTAAACTTTGAATTGACAACCAACTATCCATCGCAAGGTTAACACCCATCGCATCGAAGCAGCTCGCGCCTTCGGCAGGAAACGGCAACCGTATCTGTGCAACGTTACTATTCTGCTCCCAAGCCAGCTCCAATTCCAACCACTCTGGAGCAATCGACTGAGATGACACGCAGTGAAGCGACAGCGTGTCACCGTCATACTTCAGCTGTATGTCAGTATCCGTTACCCCCTCAAGATTGGCGTTTGCCAGTTTCCAATGACGCAGATGAATGATTCCTCGATTGGCATCTATCGGTTGATATTCAACTGACGCATTACGAGGTAACAGCACCATTTTTGCTTGATGGCGCAATTCACCCTTTTCTTCGTAGACAGCCTTCACTGGGCCCGCGATATCACACGAGTGTCCCCACGACACACTCCTGTCCACCACACGATGTACGCCCTCTTCTCCACAAATCATGTGAAGCCCTGGCTTTCCACGAAAAGCAAAAGCAGGACGAATAAACTCTATCCACATCCGATCACCAGACCACTGAAAACTCTCTTCGGTAGCATCAGCCTGACCAGTACGGATTGTCCAGCGATGGCCAAAATAGTCTGTAATAGTGGCGCGCCCATTGACAACATAAACCTCTCGATCAGGAGCTTCGACAAACACTTTAAGAGGGCATGAAATTCCCGTGCTCATAACTGCCTTCCAACCACAGGGTATTGCAACTAACACCTCAACAGCTTGAACACTGCCTCCACCCTGCCGAACCAAGCGAGCGACCCCCTCTTTCGTTTGCTCGAATATCCACGGTAAATTTGTGTCAAGAGGCTCTCCTTTTCGAAGCGTCTTCGACCAACATTGGCTATCTGTTGTGCGCAGGCTAAACCTGTGTTCGTTCATGGCCATTTGGTCTACAAATTCACAAGGGCGTCGTTCCAGGCGGTAACGATCATGTCCCGCTATTTTTCTGGCATTGATTGATCGTTGACCACCGGGCAATTCAATAACAAACTCAACACTACGGGAAAGATCATCACTCTCATTAATATCAAAAAGTGTGCGAATCTCTGACGTGGCCAGTATTTCAGGGAAGGCAATATTTGAATATAGCTTCCAAATTTCATCATCCTGACGTTCCAGTAGACGCTCAACAGTTAAAGAACAGATCATCCGTTTTTCTTGATCCTCCGTTACGTCGCGAATCAGTTGTTCGATAAGCCCTTGAACTTCGCCATCTTCTACAGAAAGCGGAAAACGCTCCCGCCATTGGGGTATCTGCTGGTCAAGTTGAGTGATAGCATTCGCGCTCTTCGTCAATTTCGCCTCACGCTTAAGACTAAACACCGTTGTAATCACTTCAGCTAACAGAAAATATATTTCCTCCCTTTGGTAACTTTTGGGAAGATAATCACCGAGGTTTTCTATCCAGCCACAAACCTGCTTAAACTCTGCACCACCTGCGGAAAGCTTAAGCACTTTGCTTAGCATTCGACCAAGATTCCCTTTAGCTTCAGCCAATAGCTGCATTGGTAAACCACCCTGAACCGCAACCGAACCGAGATAACGCAACCCAGAGGTCTCAGATAATCTTAATCTCCAGCCACGTAAACCTCGTTCAATACATTCACCACGTTGAGCAACTGACCAACAATTCTCTTGGAATACATTTAAATCTGCAAGAATAGGCCCCCAAGACCATCTTGAGCCATCATAACGACGACGCCACCATTCAGCAGCGTAAAGGACAAAAAGTGAACAAAAGAGAGAACCGGAATTGGCGAAAGAACCCAGTGTTTCAAATTCTAAATGACTTTTGAGTATATTGCCTAAAGCAGTTTCGAGTGATACGAACTCCGCTTCGGTTAACCGGTAAGCATAGAGGTGGCGTCCATCAGGAGTGGAGATATTTCGTTCACTGAATAGTTGATGTTTCCAGTCTAAGAGAAAGGAATGGCTCCTGTCCGTTTCTCCATTGATGTTACCCACAATTATCGGTGTCTGTCCTTGTTTATCGACCACGCGTCCCTCGGTAGTTTTATTGCTATTTGCGACAACCAGAGCCTATAGGATACTACTCAACTACTCTCCAAGGAAATAGTTTCATTTTGCATATTGATTACCCAGCACAAGAATGCCTATCCAATCAGACTGAAAAATATTGGCCGCATCTTTCCTATCTCGCAGCTTTAACCTGAATCAGTCACCCTGCACCGTAACAACCATTTTTCGCTGATGTCCCATAGTACGATGCTCCCATAAAAATACCCCTTGCCAGACGCCTAATGCACAACGGCCTGCTGTCACCGGCAAAGTCAAATCACTGTGTGTCAAAATGGTACGCACATGGGCCGCCATATCATCCGGGCCTTCATCCTGATGCAAAAACATGGCATCCCCATCAGGCACCAGTTTCGCCATAAAGGTTTCCATATCCTGTCGCACGTCGGGATCTGCATTTTCACATAACATCAACGACGCACTGGTGTGCGCAACAAACACATGACACAACCCAATCTTGATACCTGTTGTTGCCACAACTTGTTGCACATCTCTGGTGACGTTATAACTGCCACGCCCTCGTGTTGTAACAGACAATGTTTCTTGCATGAACATCTCGCCCCCCTTACAAACTAGCTCGTTGTTAAATACACATAAAAAAACAGGTTCCCTTATTGGTTAAGGGAACCTGTTTCAAAGCATAACAGCAACGCCAGCGTGGCGTGTGCTTTAACTATTCGAGCAACACGGTTGCACGTCCCGCAGTGATAGTAGCACTGACATCATCATACGGCCCGCTCGCCGTAACCTGTTTTACCAGCGCCCCATCCTGCAAGCGAGCATCAAGATCAGCCGTAAAATTTGCAAAATCGGTATGTAGTTGAACAGTATCCGATTGTACAATCCGGTACACCCCTGCGGCATTCTCATGCGGTACGATACGTGGCGCTGCATCTACCGTAGTAAGATCAATCGCGACTCTGGTGCGGGAGACATGATGAAACTCACCCACACCGTCCAGGTTGAACGTCAGACTGTCAGCAGAGCTACTTGCAATGGCCGTCAATGAAGCTGGAACCCAGCCAATGGTCATCACCGCTTTCAACGCCGATACATTCACAATGGTGTGTGCCGTAAAATCACGGGGGGCCGCAGTCCTCACTTGTCCAAAAGATTGCACAAAACCACGTACTTTCACCGGAGTGCCACTCGGTAACTCACTCACATCCAGTGTTGCCACATCAATTTCATAATAGGCAGGATCAGAGTCATTCGTGGATTCATCACCCGTACCATTAAAATCAAACAAACCAATATGACGACCATCAATGGCCTGCAAGTCAAGGACAAACGGTAATGGTTGTTCAGGAACACTCATCACATCCAGCACCATGCCACGTAGCGTGGTCAAACGCATTTTCACCCGGCCTCGATTATTGACTCCGGCATCCATTTCCAGTTGATTGGCCATGTTATTGGTCAGCACACCAAATACACGCACCCGCTGACCAACAGAAACATCATCAATGTCATAATTCACGCCCATGGAAAGCTGACGTTTCACTCGAGTCAAATCACCCATGTTCACGATGATTTCATCATTAAAAATCACACTACCACCGGCACGTACCAAGGTGGCACCTTTCACGGTAAGCGAATCACCAGTGCGCGCAATAACATTACCCGTCACTACATCCAGTTCGCCACCTGGCACATTGGAACCCGCATAGACTTCCCGTGCCTCAAAGCGACGTGGGTTGAGTTTTAAATTACCGATAACAATGGTTGCGGTGAATTTCGGTTGCTCGTCCAGCGCGATCAAACCTTCCTGTCCCTGATAATCATCACCGTTGATTTCAAATAACGTGGCATTACTGGTGACAACTTCCAGTTGTCCAAAATGACGGCGCTGCTGGCGACGATCTGTTGTCAAACGATGGTGAAACGGACGCAGGATGACTTCAAAACTGCTGCTCTCCACATCAACACTGGCTAACGGCCCACGCAAGCGATGTATTTTGGGATGCTTCAGTTCTACATCAGCCAATAAGAAAGGCTCTACGACTTGTGTTGGCACGCCTGCATCATCAAAACGCACCTTGTTGGAAGCCTTGAGGTCAAAATCCAAGGTAAGGTGGCTAGGGATACCCGGCGCAATAACCAGCTTGGTGCGACCCTCAAGATTCACAGCCACTTCCAACTGACTCAATGCCATACCATCCGTGTCTACGATGTTATCAACTTTCACTGCGTTACCCACAGCATTTTCCACCCAGATATCGGCATCACGGTAATCCAGCACCATGCTGGCCTTGACGTAGGCACCATTAGGCACCATAGCCGCTGTCAGAAATTCCGTCATCTCGGTGTATTGTGCAAAATCCACACGAGTCGACAAAGGCAATGTTTCCACCACCCTGCCATTAGCCCTGGTAAGGGTCAACGACAACACATCTACGGTATAACTGGCAAAATCACCTTCAGCATCGGTCAAACCGATAATGACTTCACCATCACCAACTTCCGCTTCACTCCCCTTACCACTGGACCCACCACAGCCCACTAAAGATACACTGATAAACAATAAAAACAGGCTGAGTAAAGAATGGCTCCGCATCGAGCCAAGCATCGTTGCTGCCGTATCCCGGCAGTGCAGATAAAATATTTTCATAATGATCTCCTGATCAATGTGTACGTTTGTATTCGGGCAAATATAAGATGTTCATCCCATACAACGCAGGGCCGACCAGTTGGTTGACACACAAAATACTTTTTATTTGAAAAGAGAAAAATGACTGCGTTTTACCAACGATAAGCCAACCCTGCACCGGCAAAACCAACCCGGTCTCCACCTTTTTCCAGGATTTGATTGCCTACCCGCAAACGCAAACGCCACTGCTCGCTGAGGTCCGTGGAAAACCTCAACGTATGTATAAAATTGGCTTCACCCGTGGAAATGCTTTTAAGCCGTGAAAAACTCCACAAGGCATCATCACCGAAATAGAAAACAGTAACACTGCGGCGGCGATCTTCCAGCCCGGAGGCAAGCTCCAACGTGGCTGCTGAAAACACAAACGGCCCCCGCCGACCCAGCGCCTTCTCTTTTCTATCGTATTGATGACGCGCAAAACCCAGCGAAAATGACCACGGCCCATTGGTGTAATAACTTACATCAAGCGCCATGCCCATGCCTGTGCTTTTTACCTCTGTATCAAATTGACAGCGCCGCTGATTAATTCTCACACAACTCCGGCTAAAGGTCAGTGTGTGCCATTGTGGTCGCAGGGAAAATTGCCAATGTTGCAGACTGACATCCATTACCATCCGTAGGGTATCCGTTTCCAAAACCCCTTTTTTACCCCAGGTTTCCAGGTCCACACCGACACTGAGAGGTTCCAGTGGGTCCGTGCGAAACCCCAGTAAAATGCTGCGGGTAGTGATGGGATTATTTTGACTATCAGAACGATTACGTGTCACTGATGCCAGCAGACGTGAGTCATTGGCAAAGGCATAATCCAGATCGAGGTAATAATCGCGACTGCCCAGACTATCACCGCCACTCTCAAAAGCGAGCATCGATGGCAAACCATCAGCCTGCACCATTGCGGATATCCCTATCAGAACCACGCCCAAAAAGCGCGGCAAAACAAAACACCACTGCTGCAAAATATCATCTATCCATTAAGCACCCACCCGTCAGTAGGCAAAAAAACGCTAATTTTAGCGCATATTAACGGCTAATCGCCGGTCTATAAAAGCGCTCTCAATGCCGACGTTGGCGGTGCATATCCCGACGCTGCTGGTTGATCTGGCGACGCATCTGCCGACGTTCCATCACCGCACGTCGTTGTGATGGGGACATTTGTCGCCAGCGTTCACGTAAAGTCGCTCGCTGTGCTGGGGGAAGATTGCGAAAATCACGAAACCGTTGACGCAACCGTTGACGCTCGGCTGGCGGCAATGACATGAAGTGCTCAAAACGATTTCGCACTCGTTGGCGTTTTTCCGGTGGCAATTGTTGCCAACGGGCAAAGCGTTTTTTAACCCGCTCCCGTTGCTCCGGCGTCAGTTGTGCCCAGCGTTTAATGCCCTTGCGTAAACGTTGCTGGCGCCTCGGAGGCAGTTCCTCCCAGCCTTTTGCAAACGGTGCCAGGAGAGCTTGCTCTTTAACACTCAATGAACGCCAATCAACGCTCTTGCCAATACCCTGACTCTGATTTATCGATGGCTCAACATCACTAGCCAATGATGGCAACGAACTGCACACTAGCGACAAACATATGATCAGCCAGCCACTGTGTTTCAGTTTTTTACTGTGCATCTTGTGCTTCCTCAACTTTCACGGTTTGAGCATCCGCATCCAACACGTCCAAACCCTGCATAAAATCCAACGGATCTTGCCATTCGTCTTCACTGATTTCCCAGTTACCAAGAAACTCCAGTAATTCAAGACTGGGAGCTTCCTCAGCAAGCACAAAGCATGGTGTTAGCAACACACATAGAATAAGTACGCGATTCACGCATTCACCCTGCTTCTTTTTCATCATCTAACCATAAGTAAAAATCCAAATTTTCGTAAAACTCCAGAGACTCAGCATCCCCCAGCAGGGCCATATCCTCCAGCGGTGGCAATTGCGAGACTGGATCATTCTCTGGTGACATCAACCACAGCGACACCGTCAGTACTGATACAGTGGCAGCAGCGGCCAATCCACCCACTGGCAACAACCAGCCTGAACGTTTATCACTGCCTACCGATTTACCGACCAAAAGTGCCTCACGGCGCACACGCCGCAAATCCCGTAGCGCAGCATCGTCCAACCCGTCCACTGCCTTATCCAGTGTGGCCTTCGACATTTTTAGCAAGCGGTCTGTGTCTTCGGGTTCGTTCACGTTTCATACTCCTGCCAATAATCCTGCAATTGTTCACGCAACGCTTTCAACGCACGCGAAAAATGGGTTTTCACACTGCCTTCACTACACCCCACGGCCTGCGCCGTATCGCGTACGCTGAGACCTTCCCACTGGCGTAACAAAAACACCTGCTGTTGGCGCAGTGGCAATCGGTGTAGCGCGGCATCCAACTGCTTGATGGCCTGTTGTTGCTGCAACTGCGCACCGGGCTCCGGTTCAGCTGTAGCGAAACGGGCTTCGATGGGGTCTTCTTCCACCGCTGTTTCGCAATCCTGCTCCCGCTGATTCCCCCCCTGGCCTAAAAAAAACCGGAAGCGGTTGCGCACTGCGGTACGCCGATACCAATCGCGAATCACACTTTGCACAATGCGGTGAAATAACGGTCCCCAGTGTTCAGCATCGCGATCTGCATAACGTTTGGCCAAGCGCAACATGGAATCCTGCACGATATCCAGTGCGTCCTCGTGATTGCTGGTGGCGATTACCGCCATGCGATACGCCCGCCGTTCCACACTTGCGAGGAATTGATCTAATGCTACCGAGTTGTCCAGCGCCTCTCTCCTGCATGATCTGCGTCCTGTGGTTTTGATTCTGGCCAGCCATGGCTCACTTTGTCTAGAGGAGTGTTAACACTCCCTAGTGCTCCATCGTGGAAAAATGCTACAACTCGCGCCCCTTATTATTTACTGGTTGTGGGTATACAAACGCAGCATCGGTAAATTGGTTGACACGAAATCACAAAGATTTATCCCGCTCCTACCGCTATGAACTTACCGCTAATTCCTGAGAGACCCGGCATGCCAAACAAAAAAACTACCGCTTCTTCCGAGCGGAGCCGCTTTGCACAGCGACTGAATGATGCGTTAGATAATATCGGTTTCCCAAAGTTGGGCGCAGGTCGTCAAGCCCGTTTATCCGAGTTGCTGGATATTCCCGCCTCAAATATCAGCCATTGGCTAAAAGGCGAATCCTTTCCACGCACCTCAGCACTGATAAAACTCTCTGATCTCACTAAAACCCGCTCAAACTGGCTGCTTTCCGGCCAGGGTGAACCCTACAAAAAAGAGAACGTCTCTCAAGGTGCTGGCAAGACTCCACCAAGCACCAACACAAACAAGCTCAGCAAAGAAGCATTTGACCTGAGCATGAAATGGATGAAACTGCCCAAACAACAGCGGGAAGCCATTGCCAGGGTCATTACAGAATTGTTCAATTCAAAATAAACGAAAGCATTTAATGGAAATAAATATCACTTTACAAATTTTGCGAACAAAAAAAACCGCAGTGCTAACAAAAGAAGCAACGCGGTTGGGTTCAAACAAAATGGGGGGATTTGTTTGGAAGTGCATTTAATTTAGCAAACCTTTCTTTTCTTCGGAAGTGATATTTATTTATATTTAAATCCCATTGAAATATAAAACATCCTCCTTGATCTGCACACAAATCCACGACCGTATCGCACATACAAACCTAAGGTCTGTTGACGTTTCAAAAATCGAGCTGAAAATGCGCCAGACTGATGAATCACAAGGCAAAATATCGTCAAAAAACAAAGTGTATATACCTAAGGAACGCGCATGAAATAACTTCCCTGTTTGGCGCTATTTTCACACAGTGAATGGCAATCTGAAGTTCTTAACCAATTTTTTGGAATATTAGCAGACCTAAAAGCTCGGATAAAAAAAACCGCTACCGGGGGAGGGGGAGGTAGCGGCTGGGACTCTCAAAAAAATTCAAACAAACCTGGGGGGGAGGGGTTTGTCTGAAACGACTTGGAGAGGTGGGTCAACCTTATCTCAGACAACTTATCGTTGGAACTTATTTATTTTTATTTGTTAATCTAAAAATTAAATAAGCATTAAAAACAGACCGGAACAACAATAGTCCACTTCACACACAGCACATCCCTACGCTTTCCAGGTGATAAATCAAGGTTTAACGAGAAAGCGGTTTCAGCAACAACGAGCGCCCCGTCATTGCACCCGGCACAGGTAACCCCAGCAGGTACAATACGGTGGGGGCAATGGAACTGAGGCCTGCACCAATGCTGAGTTGCCATGGAGTTTCATCCAGAATCAGGCACGGCACGGGATAGGTAGTATGCTGAGTTTGCGCCTCACCGCTGACCGGGTCCACCATTTCTTCGCAATTACCGTGGTCGGCAGTCAGCAGCACCGACCAATTGGCTGCACACGCGGCATCCAACACACGACCGGCTTCGCAATCCAAGGTTTCCACAGCAGTAATCGCAGCGGTGGAAATACCCGTGTGTCCTACCATGTCACCATTGGCAAAATTCACCACGATAAAGGCATAGTTTTCACTGTGCATGGCATCAATGACAGCGTCAGCGACCTTGTCAGCACTCATCTCCGGTTGTAAATCGTAAGTCGCGACTTTGGGTGAGTCGATAATTACCCGTTCTTCGCCCGAAAAAGCATCGCCTCTACCACCATTCAGAAAATAGGTGACATGGGCATATTTCTCGGTTTCGGCACAGTGAAACTGGCGCAAACCTGCGCAACTAATCACTTCAGCCAGGGTAGCGCGCGGTCGTTCCTGACGAAAGGCGAAGGGTAAGTGGTACCATTCGTCATACTCGGTCATGCAGGTGACATTAAGTGGAGTGAAATCGCCCCGCTCAAAATGGGTAAACTCGGGCCGGTACAACGCAGCGGTAAGCTGCCGCGCCCGATCTTTGCGGAAGTTGAAAAACACCACGTCATCACCCCACTGAGTGGGTTCACCACCATTGATGACCGTCGGCAAAATAAATTCATCATTGATGTTAGCCACATAAGCCGCATCGATGGCAGCTTTGGCGGTGTCGGCAGTCGCTCCTTCCGCACGCACAATAGCCTGCCAGGCCTGTTCAATGCGATCCCAGCGATTATCACGATCCATGGCGTAATAACGTCCGCACACCGTGGAGATACTGCCCCCGACCGCCAGCAAAGCCGGTTCAATTTTTTGTAGATAATGCAATGCGGATCTAGGTGGTGTGTCGCGTCCATCGGTAAACATGTGCAATACCGGACGCACGCCATTACGGCGGCACAACTCCACCAGTGCGAGCAAGTGTGAAATATTGCTATGCACACCGCCATCCGACACAAGACCAGCCAAATGCAGCGGACGTTCGCTATTGCGTGCAGACTCGACAGCAGCAGTAAGTGCAGCATTATCAAAAAAGCTGGCATCGCTGATGGATTCGTCAATGCGCACCAAATCCTGTTGCAGGATATCACCACAACCGATGGTGATATGCCCCACCTCTGAATTGCCCATCTGTCCATCGGGCAATCCCACGGCAGCACCAGAAGCCTGCAACAAGGTATGCGGGTAACGGGAAAAATAGTGATCAAGGCGTGGTGTATTCGCCTGAGCGACTGCATTGTTCAAGTTACTGGGGTTAATTCCGAAGCCATCGAGGATGACCAGTAACACTGGGCGACGAGGAGGTTTTTCAGTCATATTCGGATATCTCGGCAAAGTCGGTAGCGCCCTAAAATCCAGGGGTTTCTAGGCTATCGGTTGGACAATGCTAAAGTTAAGCACAGCGGACAGATTATGCGACCTGCCAGAAATGGGCATGTACTCACTTCACTTTGGCGCATATGGAATCAGGGAAAGGAGAGAGCCTCGACAATGGGCGGCGTTATCGTAATGCTGACAAGCTATGTGTTGTAAACACAAAGGTCGCAAAGGCGCAAAGAACGCAAAGTTTTCTATTTTTCTTTGTGTCTTTTGCGTTACATTCTCATTGGCTTCTTGGAAAGAGGCCTGATTTTCAAAATGTACAGTAACGACTCAACAAGAAAATCGCTGGAAAATCAGCTGATGAGAATATCCCAATCCGTGGTTTGCAGGATCATGCCGCGTACGGTTTCACGCAACCAGCCATCGAAAAAATCGATAGGATTGTAATCATCCGTTAACACGATAGCAGGTGTACCCACCGGAAAAACAAACTGTCGTCCCAAATTGCTCGACACCATGCGTTGTACGCTGGAATGCGTTTGAAAATTGGCACGACTCGCCTGCAAGCTGCGCACAGGTCCCTGATAAGCCATGAGCACAATATTGCCAATACCGGTCTCAGACTGTTGTTGATCAAAGGCTGGAAATACACCCACCTCATCAAATGCCGCACGCAATGTTTTGATGACCGAGGCCGTCATGTAGGTTTCTTTCTCCAGACTACCAATCAAATTCACCGCCAGCACACCGCCCGGCAGCAGGCGGTCACGCATCAGAGAAAGTGCCTCGACACTCAGCAAATGAGCCGGTGTTACATCACCATTAAAAACATCTAACACAATATAGTCGTAACGTCGGTCAGTGCTGTTTAAGTAATAGCGTGCATCCTCGATAAACAAATCACCCGTGTGCTGAAAATTAAAATAATCTCGGGCAATATCAACAACAGCCGGGTTGATATCAACTACATCACAACTAATACCTTGTTGTTCATACCAACTGGGGATGGCGCCCAGGCCCAGACCAATTACCAGACAACGTTTGCCGTCTGGCACCAGCATGTACGACAAAAACTGTATAAAATAATTATATTCATAAATGGACTGATTATCCGCCAGATCAATACCGCCTTGAATCATGCCGTCGATAATCATTTCCCGATAGCGCACCTTGCCATAGCTGTAATCCACCACCTTGATGTCACCGTAATAATTATCCACACGATGCACCAGATCCACCTGGGTACCATCAGCCATGGTGCGTGATACCGACGTTTGTGGCTGATAAAGCAAAAAGGGAAAAACCAGCACCAGCAGAGCCGCCCAACGTCGCTGGAATGCGACAAAATAAATCACTGACAGGGTGATCAATAGTCCGCCAGCAAGGGCAAAAATCTGATCCACACTCAAGTAGGCAATCAATACAAACCCGGTAAACACCGTACCAATCGTACTACCAAGCGTTGACAAGGCATACAACCCCCCCACTACACGACCGATATTTTTCAATTTGGATGCCGTGAGTTTAACCAAATAGGGTGAAACACAACCGAGCAATAACAGTACCGGCCCGAATAAAATCAGCGTGCTGGTAAAGGCTCCGCCGCGCAAACCCAACGGCAAGCAGGCTTTGAGTACCGGGCCTTTTAACAGGGGAATCAACAAGACCAGTAAACCGGCGGTAAAAATAATACCGTACAACACTTCCGCCCGCTGAAAACGATCGGACAACATGCCACCCAGCGCATAGCCACCGGACAGCGCCAACAGGGTGACCGTAATCAATGAGGTCCAGACAAACAGGCTGACACCAAAAAATGGCCCCACCACGCGAGAGCCCAGCACCTGGACCAGCATTACCAGAGCACCGCTGATCACCGCAGTGAAAAGTAAATAAATCAGAAGTGACCGGTGAAGGTCAGCGTGTTGTGTATCAGTCATGTTCTGGTTACTTTCGGGTTGTTTTTATAATGGCGTTGATGGTAACAGAGCACGCAGCATGCCGCTAACACCTTTGGCCATCACCTACAGAAGGCCACATTGAGTACCGATTGAAAGACCCAGCTCATGGGCTGCACTACCCTGATTAATCGCGATTTCCATCAGCCCATTGGCATTTTCATAACAAAAAACCTGCCCCACAGCCACATCACAAAAGGTATTTGCTCGCATAATAATCTGTTCACCGATCTTCAAACTGGCCGTTGGAGCAATGCTGCTGGCGCGCAGGCCGGTGACCGCATTGCCATAATGGTCGATAAAAATTACTTCGGATAAATCATTCGCCACAGTGACTGATACTGGCCAGTCTATTAGCACGCCCGGCGGCATTTCACCGTGAGCCAGACGAGCAACCACCGGCGCAAACAGGTCACGGCCATGAAAGCTGTTGCTCAAATTTTCCGGCTGCCAGGTAATTTCCCAACACGTAACATTTTCCTGTGCCACCATTGCCCGTGCGACCAGCACATCAAACAGGCCATTTGCCGGTCCCACATACCAACGCCCTGCGATATTGATAGCAGTGGCTTTGCGCTGCGCATCACCAACACCGGGGTCCACCACACCGAGCAGAAGACTGTCGGCAGGAAATGCAGACATGTATGCAGCCAACAAATGTGCCGATGCCTGTGCATTAAAACGTGGTGCATTATGCAATAGGTCAATGATCGGGATTTTTGGTGCCTGCTGTACAAGCACCGCCTTCATCTGCCCTACGTAAGGGCCGTCATTGCCAAAATCAGTAAATAACACGATCATTTCAACGATTACCCTTGGTTAAAACCGTTGGTGATAAGTAACTGTTTTGTCATCAGCAGGCTGCTTCATTATGAATAATTTGTCCATAATAATTACGTTGCAAATATACCCGTGGCATTTGGGATTTAGGTTTAAGTGTGCGTCATATTTGCTTCATGGCAAGGCGAAATGACGCGTAATAGTCGCTCTATTGCAAGGAATTTCAACGCAGCCATGGAGTAAATAAGGCGTGCAATTAGACCTAAATCTCAATCGCCACAGGCATATATTCATTGGTGGTTATAGATTTGAATGCGCCAACAACGTCCCTCACCGAAGGTGTATCAGGGTTGTATTTCATCAAACGAATAACGAGTGGGGTCCGCGATACCTGCATCTGCAAAGCCGGTCGCACGCAAGCAACAGGAGTCACAATGTCCACAAGCACGACCTTCGGCATCTGCGGAATAACATGAAATAGTGGAGGAATAATTCACTCCTAACTTCAAACCTTTGCGAATAATGTCAGCCTTGCTGAGATGAATCAGGGGGGTGTGGATTTTCGCGGCATGGCCTTCAACACCTGTTCTGGTCGCCAGTGCCGACATGGTCTGATAGGCCGCAATGTATTCCGGTCGACAATCCGGGTAACCTGAATAATCCACGGCATTAACGCCGATATATATATGCCGCGCCTCCAGCACTTCCGCCCAGGCCAGTGCATAAGATAAAAACAGGGTGTTACGTGCCGGTACATAGGTGACGGGAATCCCATCGTCCAGTGTATCCGACACGTCAGGCACGGCAATTTTGTCGTCCGTCAATGCAGAGCCACCGATGCCTCGCAAATCCAGCGAGATAACCCGATGCTCTTCTGCTCCCAGGCTTTTTGCCAGTGCCGCTGCTGCAATCAATTCAGACTTGTGTCGCTGGCCATAATCAAAACTCAGTGCATAACACAATAAGCCTTCATTTCTTGCCATGGCCAGGGTGGTTGCCGAATCCAGGCCGCCAGACACCAACACCACGGCCTTTTCTGATGTTGTACTCACAGTCACATTTATCGCCCCGGCTCGTTATCCCAAAGAATTTTATGTAATTGCAATTGAAAACGAACCTGTAGTTTGTCTTCAAGAACCCAGGCTGCCAACGTTTTTGCTTCCATTTGCTCGTGACTGGGAGAAAACAAAATCTCGCAACACGACAATAATTGATATTGTTTCAGTATCTGCTTTGCCCAGTCGTAATCATTCCGGTCACACAATACAAATTTGATTTGATCCTGAGACGACAAGTGCTCAATGTTTTGCCAGTGATTTTTATCTACTTCACCAGAGCCGGGGGTTTTGATGTCCATTACTTTCACAACACGGGCATCCACCGCAGAAACATCCAGTGCGCCACTGGTTTCCAGCGACACTACATAACCTGCATCACACAAATGTGTTAACAAATCCAAGCACAGTTTCTGTGCCAGTGGTTCACCGCCAGTTACCGTAATGTGCCGTGTTTCATAGGTAGCAATCTGGGCCAGAATGGCATCCAGCGTTATCCATTGTCCGCCTTGAAATGCATAGCTTGTGTCGCAGTAGCCACAACGCAATGGGCAGCCTGTGAGCCGAACAAATACCGTGGGATAACCCACACTGCGTGATTCACCCTGCAAGGATAAAAAAATCTCACTAATACGCAGCTGACCGGCATGCTCTTCCGTTGGGAGTTTTTTTGGAACAACGGAGGTATCGGCGCACATAATAATAGGGAACTTCTGGTTTTTTACTGAAATTCGGTGATCACCGAAAAAAATGATATTTGAAATCGTTTACATTAAACAGTGCATTGCAAAACAACTACTGATGCTGCTTCAAATCCTGTAACCGTTTCTGCGCCAAACGGGCCGCCGTGGTGTTTGGATAATTCATCACCACCTTATTCAGCGACATTCGTGCATTATCGTTTTGGCCCAGTTCCTGAAAGGTGTATCCCATTTTCAGCAACGCATCGGCACGTTTAGGGCTGGTTGGGTGATTCTTTACCACTTTGTCAAATTCGCTTAACGCTATCGCAAAATTCCGCTGCACGTAATTGGCTTCGCCTAACCAGTATTGGGCATTGTCCACAAACCGTCCTTGAGGATAGGTATGCACAAACGCTTTGAACGCGGCCACCGCCAGATCATAACGTCCTTCTTTGAGCAGGTTAAACGCACGCTCATAAGCTGCACGCTCTTCCTGTGCATCAGCACTTGTGGGTGATGCCGTGCCCTGCGTTGCTGCTTCGGGCATTGCCCCACCCGGCATTGCTCCGGCAGCGGGTGTTATTGGTGCCGCCGACAAACTTGCGCGCGCAGCCTCCAGATCACGTAGACGCCGGTCAATGTCCAGATACAAATCACGTTGCCGTTTTTTCAACTGCTCCATGCTGTGCACCTGCTCTTCCATTTGGCCCAACATTTGCTGGACTTCATTTTGCAGACTGTCGATGCGGGTCATCAAATCTACCAGTGTTTGGTTTTCCAACAGGCGTTCCAGCCGCTGCAACCGTTTTTCCAAACTATCCGCTGTCGAAGCGGAAACACCCGGTTCTCCAGACGCCTCAATGACCGGTGCCAGTTTGCGCGCCATGACATCAGAAACGAAAGATGGCGCGGCCAAAATGACCAGCACCATACTTGCGTACTTAATTGATGAAGGTCTGAAAGAGTGCGTCACAAGATACCCGTTTTTTCAAACATATCGCTCAAACACAGATAGCTTAACGATTGTAAATAAACTCAACACGACGATTCAGCGCCAGGGAATCTTCATCGTGTCCCAGTGCAGCAGGACGCTCTTCTCCATAGCTGACCACACGAACCTGACTGGCTGAAGCACCTTGCAGGGCTAGCATGCGATGTACGGCATTGGCACGACGTTCACCCAAAGCGATGTTGTATTCACGGGTACCACGCTCATCGGCATGGCCTTCCAGAGTAACCGACATGTTGCTGTTGTTGGCCAGATATTCGGCATGGGCCTGAATGATCGCCCGAAAGTCACTTTTGATATCACTCTGGTCAAAATCAAAGTAGACCACACGTTTTGCCAGCAGGCTGCTGGGGTCATCCAAGGGATCGCCGCTGAAACTATCCTCTTGTTGTTGTTCGCCCATGCTTTCACCACTGGCCGCATCACCAGAACCAACGCCACTGGTGGTTGCCGATGAATCCTGGCCACTGGTGGATGGAGATGAACTCACACCAGTGTCAGTTTCTTCTTCCACTTCACCAGAAGTGCCACATCCCAGCAGCATCAGTGCGGGTAACATTGCAAGCACAGTCTTGGTCCATAATTTCATAGCTGACTCCCTCAAATTATTCAAACGTATTTAGTAAATTGATAACGCATTTTGTTGCATTTTTTCTTGCGACTTTATTCTGGAAAGGGTGACCACGCAGGCTCCCGCACATCACCTTCCGGGACGGTCAGCCGCTGATGGATATTGCCATCCACAGAAACCGCCTTCAAAATTCCACGCCTGCCCACACTGGCGGCATAAATAATCATGCCACCATTGGGTGCAAAGCTAGGCGACTCATCCAATGAGCCGTCCGTTAGCACACGCAGATTACCACTCTTCAGATCCATCACCGCGACTCGATACTTGCCATCCACGCGGTGAATCATGGCCACGTTTTTACCATCCCGGGATACCGATGCCTTGGCATTGTATTTGCCTTCAAAGGTCAGGCGTTTCGCCTTCCCGCCGTTGGATGGCACCTGATAAAGCTGCGGTCGACCACCACGATCGGAGGTAAAAATAATCGTCTTGCCGTCCGGCGTCCATGTGGGCTCGGTATCAATTGCCCAATGACGCGTTAAGCGCCGCTGTTTTTTGCTGGTCAAGTCTATGACATATATCTCAGGGTTACCATCCTTGGAAAGGGTCACCGCCAAAGATTTGCCATCCGGCGACCACGAAGGAGCACCATTAATGCCTTTATGCGACGAAACCTTGTCCCGATGCCCACTGGCTATGCTTTGCACAAATACGATTTGGTGACCGTTATCCTCCAACGAGGAATAAGCGATACGGGTTCCGTCTGGCGACCATGAGGGTGACAGAATCGGTTCACGCGAACGCATCATTGACTGCGGGCCATAACCATCGGCATCGGCAATCCACAGTGAGTATCGTCGTGCATTACCCACACCTGCTGCTGTGACATAAGCCACACTTGTGGTAAATGCTCCGCGTTCACCAGTGAGTTTTTCATAAATAATATCACTGACCTGATGCGCAACACGACGCAGATTATTGCCACTGGCAGACAAACTGAATCCTTCCAACTGTTTGCCCTTGAACACATCGAACAATCGAAAGCGGATTTTGTAACGATCCGCCCCCATGTATTGCAAAGTACCCACCACCAGGTTTTCACTCTGGAAAATGCGCCAGTTGGAAAAATTGATCTGAGAATCGGCATTTGGCCGGGCCAGCATATCCTTAGGCGGCAGAGGATCAAAACGTCCGGTGCGCGCCAAATCAGCGCTGATGATGGCCGCCATATCAACAGGTGCCGTTTTGGGTGCTGCCAGTGACGCTGGCATTTGCGGGTTTTGCGGTGGAACTTCCCAGGCAAAAGGCACGATAGATACCGGCAATGCCCCTTCAACGCCTTGGGTAATTTCAATATTTAACACCGCCTGCACTGTTCCGGCCAGCAACAATAAGTAGAAACCTGATACCGTATTAATAAGCAGCTTTATTTTACACATTCGGATATTTAAATTTTCCCAAGTTTATTTTTTAGGTTTGAAGCTAAACAAAATTTCCCGCACAAACAACGCGGGGTCCGAAGGTCGTGGTAACGGTGATGCCTTATACACCGCCGCTTCCACTGAGCGCCGGAAAACATCGTCACCCACACATTGGGTGACCGTGACGTTAATGACCTCACCACCAGGAATTTGGCTCACTGCCACTTTACATGACGAATCCTGTCCGGCACTGGCGGGACGAATCCAGTTTCGCTCCACCTTGTTTCTAATATCAGCAATATAACGACCCCGTAATGAATCCAGGCGTTTCTGATTAGCCGCATCCATGCGTTGTTGCTCGGCCGCAAATTCGGCACGTCGTGCAGCGGCTTCGGCATCACGCCGACGTTTTTCGTCGAGCATTTTACGTTTGGCAGCCGCATCCGCCAAGCGTTTCTCCTCGGCAATACGTTTTTTTTCTAATGCTGCCTGTTCGGCTTTCAGGCGTTCTACTTCTTTTTTCTTTTCGGTCCGTTCTGCAGCAATGCGTTTTTCTTCGGCCTTGCGCTCTGCTTGCAGCTTCTTCTGACGTTTCTTTTCGGCTTCACGTTCTTTGCGCAGTTTAGCCAAGCGTTTCTCTTCACGCTTGCGCTTTGCCTCTGCCTCACGCGCCTGTTTATCCAGTTTATTTTGTTTCGATTTTTCCTGTTTGTCTTTTTTCGCTTCAGCCTTTTTCAGCTTTTCCACTTCGGCAAGAATTTTGGATTCATCCACCGCTACGGCTTTGACAATATTCACTTCAGGTTGCGCTGGTGTGGGCACATCTGTCCATTCCAGACTGACAAATAATACTCCTCCCAGAACGACATGCACCAGGATGGCATACACCATGGCCAGTGGGTTTTTGAGGATCTCTTTTAACAGGGCTCTCACAATTCAGCGTCTTGTTTTTATTGGTTATTGCTATTTAATGTCTTCGGGTGCCTGGGTAATCAAACCCACACTGGGCGCACCGGCCTTTTGCAGCAACGCCATGGCCACCACCACTTTGCCGTATTCCACCTGCGTATCACCACGCACCATAATCGGGGTTTTGGGACGATGGCGCAGCACGGCAGCTACCTTGGTAACCAACATCTGGTGGTCAATGGGATCATCAGGTTTGTCACCCACACTGAGGTAATAATCACCACTGGCCGTCACTGTTACCACCAGTGGCTCATCGGTTTCACCCCCCATGGGCTCGGTATTGGCCTGAGGTAACTCTACCGCAACACCTTGAGTCAGCAGTGGCGCAGTAATCATAAAAATCACCAACAGCACCAGCATCACGTCGATATAGGGCACCACGTTGATTTCCGACATGGGTTTGCGACGAATTCTTTTCGGCGGGACCGCCACTTATTTATGCGCCTGTCGTTGCAGAATGCTGGCAAATTCTTCCGAAAAAGCATCATAGCGACTGATCAGTCGCTCCAGTTCAGTACTAAAACGGTTGTAGGCAATGACGGCCGGAATCGCCGCAAACAGACCCATGGCCGTCGCCACCAAAGCTTCGGCAATACCCGGTGCCACCATAGCGATGGTCGCCTGTTTGACGTTACCCAGAGCGCGGAAGGAGTTCATGATACCCCAGACTGTACCGAACAAGCCGATATATGGACTGGTAGAACCCACCGTCGCCAAAAATGGCAAATGCAGTTCCAGCCTGTCGGTTTCCCGCGATAGAGCCACACGCATAGCGCGTTGTGCACCTTCCAGCACGGCCATGGGATCAACACTTTCCTGTTTGCGCAGCCGTGCAAATTCTTTGAATCCTGCTTCAAAAATAACCGCCATGCCTGCATTGCCGTGGCGGCCAGAGGTCACTTGATTGTAGAGATTGGCAAGATCGCCACCAGACCAGAATTTTTCTTCAAACTCTTCGGCCTCGACACGCGCTTTGGATAACATTCGACGTTTCTGAAAAATCACATTCCAGGAAAACAGCGACGTAACAAGTAGAAGTAACATCACCAGTTGTACCAGCACGCTGGCATTAGTGATTAACGAAAGAATCGATAGATCAGTCGTCACCAAAAACCTCCTGTCGGATGGAGGCAGGAATAGCGCGCGGCTTTAAACTATTGGCATCCAGGCAGACAATCTTAATTCGCCCCCGGCATAACAATAAGTCGCTTTCCACTTTGTCATCCTCCTCGTTGGTTATTAAATGCACCGTCTGCTCGAAGGTCAGACTAGTCTTCCTGGCCTCCATCACGCTCGCGCTAACGGAAAGCAGCTGATTAAAGCGGGCAGGCTTGAGATAATCCAGTTGTGCCGAACGCACCGCAAAAATCAGTCCTTCCTGTCCCATCAAAACATCCTGTTCCACGCCTCGTGTCCGCAACCATTCGGTGCGTGCCCGTTCCATAAATTTCAGATAGTTGGCGTAGTAGACCACTCCGCCATGGTCAGTGTCCTCGTAATAGACCCTCACTGGCCAGGAAAATTCAGCCATACAATTCAACCATAGTCAGCAACAACACAGGATGAGCAGGCACTGTGCCTATCCGACCTGTTAAACGCCTGCAAGCGGGTTTTGTATCCGCCCCTTTCACGAAATGGCGCATTATGCAGGTTCAGAGCCTACGAAGAAATCCCCCTCTGGCTCATCACGAGTAGGTATCGGCAAGCCGAAGTGCAAATAGGCATTGCGCGTTGCCACCCGACCACGCGGCGAGCGCATCAGGAAACCCTGTTGAATCAGATAAGGCTCCAGCACATCTTCAATGGTGCCACGTTCTTCACCAATGGCCGCAGCGAGGTTATCCACGCCCACCGGACCACCATCAAATTTTTCAATCACCGCCAGCATCAGCTTACGATCCAACATGTCGAAGCCATTTTCGTCCACGTCCAGCAAATCCAGTGCCCGGGATGCCACCTCCGTCGTAATCTGGCCGTCGGCCCTCACCTCGGCATAATCGCGGACCCGACGTAGCAAGCGATTGGCTATGCGTGGCGTGCCGCGAGCCCGTTTGGCAAGTTCGCCAGCTCCCCCTTTGTCCAGCGGCACGCCAAGAATACTCGCTGCACGTTGCACGATATGCGCAAGATCAGGAATCGAATAAAACTCTAACCGTTGCACAATGCCGAAGCGGTCACGTAGCGGCGAGGTAAGCAAACCAGCACGGGTCGTCGCACCCACCAGTGTAAACGGCGGCAGATCCAGCTTTACCGAGCGCGCCGCCGGGCCTTCACCGATCATAATATCCAGTTGGTAATCTTCCATTGCCGGATACAATACCTCTTCCACCACGGGCGAAAGACGGTGGATTTCATCCACGAACAATACATCATGCGGTTCCAGGTTGGTGAGCAAAGCAGCAAGATCACCGGGGCGCTCCAGCACCGGCCCGGAAGTATGGCGCATGCTGACCCCCATCTCCGTGGCTATAATATGTGCAAGAGTCGTTTTGCCCAGTCCGGGCGGCCCAAAAATCAGCGTATGGTCCAGTGCCTCGCTACGTGCACGGGCGGCAGAAACAAAAATTTCCATTTGCTCTTTAACCGCTGGCTGACCTACATAATCCGCCAGCTTAGCGGGACGAATGGCTCGATCCTGCGCTTCTTCGCGGTCATCACGAACCGTGGCGGTGGGAGTAATAAGGCGGTCGGTCTCAATCATGGAGAGGGAGTGTACTACAGCAATGGTGGCAATGCCCTGCCCGGCCTTCTCTGTTCCACTGCCCTTAAACGAAGCTGCTATTGAAAAAGAGTAACGCGACCACTGCGTGGCACTTACCTGGCTGGAGGCGCTTTATTGTACACTGGGGAACATTGCAAATGCCGTAACGGGTGATCCGGTGCCACGATGTCTTAATGTAAGGAGGCCGGGAGATCAAAATAATACCGGTCAACCGGGCAGCTTTTCAGATCGGTAGCCCGTTTCCGTAAACGGTATACAATGATGAGAGAATTCTGACACAGGTATACAGGTATAGAGTCAGCCTTGCCTTATAACCCCAAATTAATCATCGATACTGCTGCCGAAGGAATTCACACCATGCCTCATATTTTACCGCCGCCGGTCTTATCGCTGACAAGTGTTGCCCTGCTGCTAGTCAGCCTCGCCGCCTGTGATACCGGAACGCCATCAATGCCGCCCGATAACGCCTCCCCGGCAACGCCTGTTCCTTATGAAGCCACTCTGGTGACCGCCTGCAACAGCTGCCACGGCATCGACGGCATCGGTAACAAACCCGACGTACCCTTTATTGCTGGTCAGCACGCAACATATCTGGAATCCGCTATGCGTGCCTACCTGATTGGCGACCGCCAACATAAAATCATGCGCGCTGCTGTATTTGACCTCGAAGTCCGCGAACGCCGACAACTGGCCGAACATTTCGCCCAACTGGATTCCGTCTGGAAAAACCAAGCAGACAGACGACGACACATCAACAAAGCCAATAAAATACGCAATATCCGCGCGGGCCAAGCACTGTCCCGCCCCTGTGCGGGATGCCATGGTAGTGACGGCAACAGCAACAAAAACGGTGTACCGAGTCTGGCGGGACTGCAACCTGAATATTTTATTCCTGCACTGGAAAGTTATTTGCAGGGTAAACGTCAAGGCGAAGCCATTATGAAAAATTTCAAACTGAGCCTCAATCAGCGTAACATCAAACAACTCGCCGCTTTTTTCGCGGTGCAAAAACGACAACCCTCACCGCTGGGCAAACACCTCAAAGTCAGTGATGCCAGCGACTCACTCGCCCGTCGTTGCCTGGGCTGCCATGGCAGTAACGGCAACAGCCCACACCCGGCCATACCCTCTCTGGCCGGTCAAAATGCCTCCTACTTAATCAAAGCCATGCAAACCTACCGAGACAAAAAACGCCAGAATAAAATGATGGTAGATGTTGCCCAAGGGCTCAGTGATGAAGCCATTCGCCGCAACGCCATTTATTTTGCCACCCGTACTCCCATCACCCAGCCAAACCGGGACTCAGTGCAAAATGGTGCGATAAAATTCAACCCCATGGCCGATGGAGCACAACTCGCCACCTCCTGCAACGGTTGTCATGGCGACAAGGGTAACAGCACCACACCAGGCACTCCACGACTTGCAGGGCTCTCCAGAGACTATCTGCAAACCGCCATCAGGCACTACCGGGACAACAAACGGCAACACACAATAATGCAATTGCTTACCCGTTATCTCATTGATACTGACATTGAAAAACTGGCGCTGTACTACGCCAGTCAAATACCGGCCAGCCCGATACAAGCCGTCAAAAACGAACAAACAAACACAAACGCAGAACTTGCCAGCACCTGTGCAGGCTGCCATGGCGAAGACGGCAACAGCCAAAAAGGCGACACGCCCAGCTTGGCCGGACAGGATGCCAACTACATTGTGGACGCCCTGCATGCCTATAAAAATGACACGCGCCAACACGATGACATGAAAAATGCCGTTCTGGCACTGGACAAAAAAACCATGCGCGAACTGGCCAATTATTATTCCCAGTTAACACCAAAAAAATCGGCCGTGCGCGTTATGGAAGCACCAAAAGCTCTTGCGCAAAAATGTGATCGTTGCCATGGAGAAAACGGTGGTAAACCCGACGCCGACAAACCACGCATCGCTGGCCAACGTCAGACCTATCTGGTCAAGGCATTACTCGCCTATCGAAACAAAGAACGTCAGAACTCGATGATGTACAACATGGTGGCAGAACTCAGCCTTGTCGAAATTGAAGCCATAGCAGACTATTATTCTCACCGATGACACATCAAAAAAATATGGAACTCGGAAATAATAAACCGATCAAAGTGCTTATTTTAGGAGCTGGTAAATAATGATAAATCGTTTTCTCTCTGTTTCACTGGTGACATTGTTGATATCGAGTGTTGTACTGCTAAGTGGTTGTTCCAGTTCGAGTGAACCGCCACATACGGCTGGAGAGGTGACAGAGCTTGAGCTTATCGATGTGGTGCTAGGTACAGGCGCTGAGGCGCGCTCAGGTCAATCGGTGACGGTGCATTATACTGGCTGGCTTTATGATGAAACCGCTGTCGATAAAAAGGGCTCGAAGTTTGATAGCTCGATTGATCGGGATAAACCGTTTAAATTTCTGCTTGGTGCAGGGCGGGTGATTAAAGGTTGGGATCAAGGGGTGGCTGGTATGAAGGTGGGTGGACAACGTACCATAATTATTCCCCCTGACCTTGGTTACGGTGCCCGTGGTGCAGGTAGTGCGATACCCGCTAATGCCTCACTGGTGTTTGAGGTAAAATTGCTTGAGGTTGAGTAAATAAAAATGAATAGACGTGCTTTTTTATGTAGCCTCAGTGCTTCTGCTGGGATCATCTATCTGCCCACACTCTCGGCATCGATTGCGGTTACCCCATCTGAGGCGGCTGGGCCTTTTTACCCTGTTGTTTATCCAAAAGATCGTGATTTTGATTTAACCCAGGTTAGCACTAGTAAAGGGCATGCACTGGGTGAGGTGATTACGCTTCAGGGCTTGGTGAGCGATACCGAGGGAACGCCGATTGAGGATGCGATGGTTGAGCTGTGGCAAGCTAATGCCGCGGGGCGTTACCGACACCCCAGCGATAAAAGTCGTGCCCCGTTGGATGCCAACTTTCAAGGGTGGGCGATGGTAAAGAGCGGTGTTAAGGGTGGATTTAAGTTTAAGACGGTGATACCAGGTAGCTATCAAGCGAACCCACTCTGGACCCGTCCGCCGCATATCCATTTTAAGATTTCCAAACCGGGTTATCAAGAACTGGTGAGCCAGATGTATTTTCCTGATCATCCCTTAAACGATAGCGATCTATTGTTAGCGCGTCACAGTGCGGAGGATCAGCAACGCATGATTGCTAAACGTCACAATGAAGGTTTTTTTCATCACACCATAGTGCTTGCCAAGGTTGCTCTTTAAACTGTACATATCATCCAATAGTGAAGAGAAATAACACCCTTTCCATAAATGGCCTGACACGCTTTTTCCCGATTGATGCGTTGAGCATACTGCATGTGTAGCGGCTTAAGCACTCGATTAAGCCCGTTTTCAGTAGTGGGTACGACGACCAAATGGATAGAATTAGCCATTAAACAATAAGTTAATACATCACCTGATGTTTCTCGCTATATTCTCCCAACCCGTTTAAATAAGTACCTGATTACCCACAATTCCCAGCCATCGTCAGAAAACGTAAAAAATTACGGGTACATTGAGTCAATACCTGTGGTGATATTGAAAGCGTAAAATGTGCGCACGAGAACTACATTGCCCATTGACACAGACTGACTTAGGCATGCCCCTTATTCAAGGTTTTGGCTTGCGGGCAGAACCACCGGCTTATCCATCCGGTGGCCCTTGTTTTGAAGCCTTTAGCTAGAGTTTTTATTTAGCATGACAGGTCAGACATAACCCGCTGGGGCCACCGATACCATCGCTATTTGGGGTGTTATTGCTAATGCGCAAAAAGCTGGGGATAAACTCAGTACCGGGGCCGTTGGAGGGAATGCCGTGCGGATCATGACAGGATGCGCATTCCACAGCAGGCCCAGCACCACTATCGTACAAGCGTACTTCATCTTTTTCAGCGAAACCGTTGCCGTTGTTGTCAAAAAATGCCCACTTGCCAGGGATTGTTACTTCCGGTTCATTATAATCGATTCCAGGGCCAAAGGTGGTGGGGAATGTTATGCCGATGACATGGTCATCTCTTAAGTCCGTGCCGACAACAAATACCCGGAAATCCCCACCTCTACTTGATGGGCCGTGACAGCTGGCGGTAGTGCAGGTTCCGCCCGCAACACTACCCTCGGCACCCGCTGGATTACCCAGAGTGAAATGGTTGCCAACTGTGCCGACACGACCACTATTGGGCCATTGATCCAGAAAACTCAGGTTGGATGTGCCGAGTTCGTTATTACCGTAACCGCCAGAACCGGGCATGTTTAATACGGAATCAATGGCGATAGTGCCGTCATGGCAGGACAAACAGGTTAGTGAGCTTGGTCCTGGTAAACTCAGGCGGCCTTCCAATCCTATGGTGGTGGGCTTATCGTAGATGGTGTAGTTGCCGGGATTGATTGTGCGGTTCCATAATGGAGCGTTGATCTGTTTGTTGGCACCGTGCGGAGTATGGCAGTAAACGCAAACCTCGCCGTAATTATTGCGAGCAGAGTCCATGACAGCACCCCCTGCTGTGTTGTAGTAGGAGAAAGTGAGATTATGGCGAGTGTTGCTAATGCTGCCAACATTACTTGCTTTTGTTTCTGGATCCCAACCATCAGCAAACGCAACAGCTCCAATTCCGAGCATTCCCATCCCGACCAAACCTATCGAAAGCACAATCCGCGGTGTTATTTTCAGTATCATTATAAAATCCCTATTTAGCTACCAATACCCGTGAGAATGGTTCTACTCGTTAACTGATGTTACGCACCAGTCCTTCTCAAAACCTGTAATTCCTCGAAAGCGGATCTAACCACCTTGATGTAGAGCCTGCTCTTTAAATGCAAATGTATTCATCTTTCGTTTTACGCCCAAACCTTCCAGTTTAGCTGCCGCATAGAGTGACATAAAAATATGATCACTCTGCGCTCAAACCATTTTGGTGGGGGATTTTGCCAGCGCCGTATTTGATTTAATGTTTTTGTGAAACATTTCAATTTTCCATCATTGCTTTCTATCAAGCTCAACGCTATATGGCGGTTACTTTTCAACGCTAGAACATATTCCTTAACAACTCATTTTTCGTTATTACACTCTGTGGTTTTTCTTTTTTTATTTTTATATCGCAAAAGCGTATAGGTTTTCTGCCCCCTTCAAAAGCAACTGGTAGGCTGGTGCCGTTAGCATGATATAAACAACTCAATAATTTGATACCTTTAATTGAACCATTCACTATTTGATCAAAATACAAACAAATTAAGTCGTTTTCCTGGCTGTGTGTCTTTTCCTGAATAGCGTCGTCGAAATGAGCACACCTGAATCGTCTTCTATTTCACGAATATCTTTCTTAAGCACCCACCAAAGATTCTTCGTGCCGTAGTCCTTTTGGATAAAAAACGGTTGATCTGGTCATGGCTAATCTCACCATTCAGCATTTCTGACAACCCGGTGATTGTCCTTTAGCCGAATAAAGTGAGTAAATAATCGGTATAGATTTCAAATAGGTCTGTAGTCATTACGCTATTCTAATAATTATTGAGGTGCTGGTGCGTAACATCAGTTATAAAAATAAATTCAGTACGAGTATTATTATTTTCAACATTTATTTATTTCAGTTATATCATATTAAGTATCCCCCAAGGGGAAATATTTCACTCTCACTCATCCGTATTACGCCCACCTTACACAGAATAAAAGAATCACTGTGTATTACAACAGACACATGAAAACTCACAAATTAATATAGGAAACTGTTATTTTTTGGGAAGAGGTTCGTAGCGCTATCCATCTGCGGAACTATAGCATCCGTACTGAATATTGTTATTCTGGAACATTTCGAGATCATAATGATTTCATGGATTATCTCATATATGACTCAATTAAAATCAAAGCCATCACTATCTATTTATGTCATCATATCTATTATAATGGCTCGATGAAATATGACGCAAGAAAACTCAATAATGAAGAACAACATCTTACTACGAAAACTGGCTATTTAAAGATTTTTTGATGAGGAATAGGCTGCCGAAGTAACACGTAGTTTAGGCTTAGAAAACAAAGCTATTTTTACTTGACTAAAAATTTCCCAGGAAAAAAACTTGTCAGTATTAGCGTCTAAAGCGAAAACCGGTCGACATAGAAAATTATCCCTCATTGAGGAGCAAGCGGTAAAGCGCTGGGTCGTTGGAGGTGATCCACGTCAACATGGTTTTGATTTAACGATTTTTAAGACTTCGAAAATCGCCTGTTATACTGATCGTTAACGGACATCCGGTACACAGATAAAAAAAGTGATGGACTACATAGCATCCCTGGAAGAAGGTAGATTAGCGCTTTTTTTCTTCCGCCTTACGCACCGGATTTGAACCCGGATGAATTGGTTTGGAATCAGATGAGAAATATTGGCACATCAAAAAGGCCGCTTAAGAAAGATGAACCATTATCGGGTTCAATTCAATATAGCGACTCACAATGAGAAAGTAGTTATCACTGTCTATCAGCGTTTACTGGTATCGCCCTTCCCACAAGGTACCCGTTCTACCATAGGTTTGAGTAATATAACGAACATAATAACGCCTTATTGATTGCATCAATTGACTCACACCGTATTCTGTTTCAGGTGTCATCAGCAAATGAACATGGTTGGCCATCAGCACGTAGCCATGTACAGAAACTTTGTATTTTATACTATAAATCTTGAGCTTATCCAGATAAATCCTGTAATCATCGTCGTTAAAGAAACAAACTTTTTTGTTATTCACAGGTCAAAAAAATTCAAATATAAAGTAACGTCGATAACACAGAAAATCAATTACTCAGACCCCATTGATTAACGGGTAATAGAAAGGTGTTGTGGGAGTTGGGGGTCAGAGACCCCCGGCCACCAGATAATGCTATCTTAAAGCGTCTCTTGCCATTCTTTCATTTTTTTAGTTAAAGCACCTGAGCATTTAGCAAAATTTTGACCAATGCCCATTAACTCATTTGCTTGATCTTTATCACCTTTAAGGGCTATCTCTAAAATAGCTCCGGCTTCTTTATGGAATTGTGCGTGTAAATTCACTATTTCAGAGTAATAAGGTGAGCTCTTTACTGAAGGGTCAATTCGTTCATACAACCACTTACCAAAAGCGCAATTATTGTCCATTTTTACTTTGTCAGGTGTTGATTCACATTCTCCTGTGTCAATTGCTATTCTAAGTTTTTGTTTCCACATCCCATGTGCTGATATGGCTTTGCCAATTTCATCATGTACGCTCATTTAGTTGCTCCAAATTTGGGGATTGAATTGCTAATGATAGTAGAAAAAAATGAGTTTTGTGTTTTTGGGAATACCGTTTTAGTAAGCGGACAGCCAACACTGAACCGCCCAAGAACACAACGATTTCAATTTGCCACGAAACCCAAAAAAATCTGCTTTTGTCCGGTCCTCTTGACTTAAGAGTTATGTGTAATACCCTTTACTTTCAACAAATATCTCTTAAATTATAGACTTTCTAGAGAATAAACTTAAAAAACTGATAATTATTTTAAAACCTACTTAAATAAAAATTAATCTACAGCTACCGCAACAAAAATTAATAAGCCAAAAGCTTGCACACAACCCTCACAGGGTTCTTTATCCGGTTTTGGCGGATATTTTCCTAATGTGATAATACGAAATGAAATTTTCCAATCCAATAAAATATTATTCTCTAGCAGAATGTTAACGAGCATATATACGAAGAATCTTCCAGTGGATTGAATAACTCCTCCAGCTAGATCATCAATTGGCATGTCTTATCATCGCCTTTTTTACATAGTCACGGTAGGAACGCCAATGTCTCAGCGCTCCCCGCAGAGATCCCCGCATGAAGTTTTCCTTCACGAGGCTCCTCGATTGTACTCGCTTTCGCAGTTAACAAAGACTTCACGACGCTACCACAAACCTTCGTTAGTGCTTTCTTTGCACAGCATTCAGGTGTTGGCAAAGAGTTGAAGGTCTTTAAGAGAAACAAGAAAAGAAATTATGAGGCTTTTTTAATCCGTTGCGCCAGTGCCACCAGCTCTGCTTCGCCGCGTGCGATACCACAGTCTGCAATCACTTCTTCCAGCTCGGCACCTTTGTTCATCATCTTGCTGGCTTGTCGATAGTTTTGTGTTGCAGGCTCTTTCATTTCCAATTGATCCTGACGTCGCGCCAGCAAATGTGCATGCTGTTCCAGGTGTGCCAAATGCTCACCCAAATTAACTGCACTGGCACACATGGCGCTGACATCAGCCTGCAAAGCATACAAACTGTTTTGTTGCTCGCTTAGCTGTAACTGTAATTGAGTATTTTTGATATGGGCAAAGACTAGCGCCACTAAACCGGTCATCAATGCCACTCCGGCGATCACTTCAAATGATAATGCGATCATGGTTGTTACCTCTCACTTGTTTTGCATATGACATGTTTCAATCTGACTGTAGTCATCAGGTAAATCAGAACATCATATCTGACCATTCTTCATCATTGAGCAGTTTATTAAGATCTACCAGAATCAATAATTCACCATCATGACTGGCCACACCCTGAATAAATTTTGCGCTCTCTTCTGTACCGACGTTGGGTGCCGTTTCAATTTCCGAAGGCTGCAAGTCCACCACCTCTGCCACGCTGTCTACCAGAATGCCGACCACTTGCTCTTCTGATTCAATAATCACCACCCGTGAAGAATCATCCGTTTCCACCGATGCCAGCCCAAAACGGCTACGTGTGTCGATTACCGTTACCACGTTGCCACGCAGATTGATAATGCCCAGCACATAACTGGGCGCACCAGGTACGGGTGCAATTTCAGTGATGCGTAACACTTCCTGCACCTGCATGACGTTAATACCGTATTTCTCATTTTCAAGGCGGAAAGTAACCCACCGCAACGCTTCTTCTGCCATCTTTTTTTTGGAACTGCCCGCTGTTGCGCTCATTGATATTCACCTTTGATTTGTTAAGTCAGCTTGATCTGTCATTCAGCACCTGCAAGCGGCCTTTTTCGCAAAACCCGGATAACAGATCAAGTGTCATTTATTGATCACTTACGGCGTAATACTTAATAAATGCATGATTCGTACCATATATCCAGGCATCAAACGCCGCGCAACCCTGCCCGTAATTGTTCACAAAGCAGATCCATTTCCAGTAATGCACACATTTTTTCGATGATTGTGCCTGCCAGCCATGGCCGTTTACTTTGTGTGCTGCGCCAACGTACATCATCCGCCTCCAGACTCAGCACCTGGGAAATGCTGTCTGTCGCTAAACCAAATTTCCCATCTTCCAGCAAGATAATAAATTTCATGCGTTCTGCTGTAGGCAACGTCACCAGATCACTTTCATCGGGCATGATAATTTTCGCCACATCAACCACCTGCACATTTTGTCCACGGTTGGGCAACAGGCCGATGACCCAGGGTGCATACCCCGGCAATTCTGTAATTTCTTCCGTTAATTCCACAATGCCATTCAATTTTTCCAATGGTGCAGCCAATGTGACACCGGCAACCTGAAAGCTGAGACACTGAAACCTGGTTTTTGCCCACTTCGGTGTTGCGATGCGGGTCAGTTTTTGCGGCACATCAGCAACCTGTTCCAACTCTGTATCGACAGGTTCAGATTCAAGCGCTAATGTCGTTGCTTTTTCCAACGCCCTTTCGAGCGCGGCATTCTCGATGATATGATGTTTCTGTTTATCTTCCATCACGGAAAACGTGGTTTCATCCAACAAAGCATCCAGGTACATGCCCAGGGCCTGTTGCGGCTCGACCAGAGTATGTAATTCATGTGGTTTCTTATGCATGGGGTTTTTTATGCGTAAGTTCAGGAAACACCAGCCACTACTGATACATGTCCCTGAGCTACTGGAACCAGCAAATCGTTGAGCAATTCTTCATAAGCCAGAGAACCGCGATCTTTAGGTGAACGAATAGGTAAAGGCACACCCGTGCGACTTGCTTCCCGAAACTCGGTATCAACGGGAATCACCGAACGCCATAAACAGGAAGCATACCGGTCCTTCAAGTGCCGCAAAGTACTAATAGAAGCACGGGTACGACGATCAAACATAGTGGGTAAAATGGTGTATTCCGGTACATGATGTTTGGCTCGGCCAATCATACTCAACGTTTGCACCATACGCTCCAAACCTTTCACTGCAAGAAACTCAGTTTGCACCGGAATCACCAAATGTTCACAGGCCGCCAGTGCATTGACCATCAACACACCCAACAGAGGTGGGCAATCAATGAGTACAAAGTCATATTCTGCCGATAATAGATCCAACGCATGTTTTACCACCAATCCCATACCATCAGACGTACTGAGTTGACGATCCAGCGTTGCCAGAGCCGTGGATGCGGGTAACAGTGAAAGATTATCGAAACGTGTTTTATGAATAAGTTGTTGCGGAGGAGTCGTTAGTTTTGACTGTTTGATCTGAAATAGACGATACAGACTGGCGTCTGTTTGATCCGGGTCCAGACCAAAATAAGAAGACATGGAGCCATGTGGATCCATGTCCAGCAACAATGTGCGATGACCTCGTCGTGCCAGCAAACCACCCAAACTGACAACGGAAGTGGTTTTACCGACCCCTCCTTTTTGATTTGCAACGGACCAGATTTTCACGGCACTGTTTATTGACGGGCAGGAGGTAAAAGATGGATGGGTGTCGAACCCTTTGCAGGCGCAACGGATTGTGCATTTTTAATTTTTCGTTTGGCTGCAATGGTTTTCTCTAATTGCTCGGAACGACTGGTTCTACGTGCAATGGCATCTGACAAAACAATGATTTTTACACGCCGGTTCGCTTGTCGGCCTTTTGCCGTATTATTGTCGGCAATCGGTTTGAATTCACCATAACCTACAGCAGATAGACGCGAGGGTTTAACACCGCCACGGGAAAACAAATGCACCACATTAGCCGCACGAGCCGCCGACAGCTCCCAGTTAGACTGAAAGTCTTCTGTATCAATGGGTACATTATCAGTAAAACCCTCTACCTGTATCTGATTATCAAAATCACTCAATACTTTTGCAATGTCGCGTAACACCGGGCGAGCTTTTGATTGTAATGATGCCTTGCCACTGGCAAACAAAATACTGGACTTGATCTCTATTTCTATCCATAAATCATTTTTCTTCAACTTCACTAACTTGTCATCGATTAATGATTCCAGACCTTTCGAGATACGGGCGGCAATTTTACGCAGGTTGATCTTTTCTTCCTTGCTGGCCTCAACCCCACCATAGGCAGACAGGTTTTGTGCATTACTGGAGTCCGTTGACGACGTAGCCACACGCGAAATAATCGGTGGTTTCAACGGATTATTCAGTTTGATTGGTAAACCTGCTTCTGCTGGATTAAACGCAGAAGAAATGGAATCAGACAATACACGATATTTTCCTTCATTCACCGAGGAAATCGAATACATCACTACAAAAAATGCAAACAACAGCGTAATAAAATCCGCGTAAGAAACCAACCAGCGTTCGTGATTGACGTGTTCTTCAGGTTTCTTTTTGCGCGCCATAACAACTACATCACAGGTTAGCCATTAAACGCTAACCTGTAAAACCTCGCAACTTGGTCTCAATATTTCGTGGATTTTCACCTTCGGCAATAGAAATAACACCCTCAACAATCATTTCATAAAGCTGGGATTGCGCATGCACTTGTGCCTTTAATTTACCCGCCACCGGTAAAAACAGCAGGTTGGCCAAACCAACACCATAAATAGTCGCCACAAATGCCGTGGCAATACCGGAGCCCAGCTTTGACGGGTCGGCAAGGTTTTGCATCACATGAATCAAACCCATTACCGCACCAATAATACCGATAGTAGGACTGTACCCTCCCATATTCTCAAACACCTTAGCCGCCTCATTGCCATAGTGTTCCTTGGCATCCAATTCAACCTCCATGACCCGGCGGATCACTTCGGGTTCACTACCATCCACCAGCAGCTGTAAGCCTTTTTGTGCAAATGGGTTGTTTTCATTTTCTGCAATATCTTCCAATCCCAGCAGCCCTTCTTTACGAGCAATATTGCTCCATTCCATAATTTTTTCGATAGCTTCTTCGCTGCGTAATTTCGGTGGAAATATAATCCAGAAAACCATTTTGAGAGCCATCATAAATACCCGTAAGGGTGATTGCAGCATCACTGCACCCACAGTGCCACCCAGCACGATCAAACAGGCCGGACCATTAACCAACGAAGCAATATGACCACCTTCCAGGTATTGGCCACCTAATATGGCACCAAAACCAATGATCAAACCAAGGATGCTGAGAATATCCACATTACACCTTTTCTGCTAACGCCTTGCCAATATCATCTAACGGCAAAATTTGATCCACGATGCCGGCATCCACGACAGCCGCTGGCATGCCGTACACCACACAGGATGCTTCATCCTGTGCCCACACTGATGAGCCTCCCTGTTTGATCAGCCTCGCTCCTTCCCTTCCATCCGCACCCATGCCCGTTAATACCACAGCCAGTAATTTTCCAGGGTACAGTTTAGCTACCGAGCAAAAGGTAATGTCCACACAAGGTTTATAATTTTGTCCTGGCTCACTATCCATAATACGGACAATATCCCGGCCTGCTTTTTTCTCGATAATCATTTGTTGTCCACCGGGTGCCAATAAAGCCAGGCCTGCCTCTAGCTGATCGCCATCCTGTGCTTCACGCACGTTAATGGCACAGGTAGAATTCAATCGTTGTGCAAACGCGTTGGTAAAAGTACCCGGCATATGCTGAACCAAAACAATGGGCACGGGAAATCTTGCGGGCAATTGCTTTAAGACATTCTGCAAGGCAACCGGCCCACCCGTAGAAGTACCAATGGCGACCAGTTTTGTTTGACCTTTTTTTAATGCGATATTTATTGATCTGTGAGCCGGTGCTGCTCCCGAGGTTATACCGGATGTACCACGCACAGGAATATCTGATCGGGTTGATGAAGGTGTCGCACGTGGAGTAACTGTCGGGCGAACCGGACTGCGTCTTACTTTCCCCACGGCACGCACCCGCTCACACAAAATCTTTTTAGACTCTTCACGATCATTGGAAATATCTTCAAACCGCTTGGGTAAAAAGTCCACGGCGCCCGCATCCAACGCATCCAGCGTCGCACGTGCGCCATCTGTGGTAAGCGAGGAAAACATCAGAATCGCCGTTGGATGACTTGCCATAATTTTCCGAGTGGCGGTAATGCCGTCCATTACCGGCATTTCCACATCCATGGTGATAACATCCGGTTTCAGTCGGGACGCTTTACTCACGGCTTCCATACCGTTTTCAGCACTGTCAATAACTTTAATTTGTGGATCGGCTTCCAGGATTTCCGTCACACGGCGGCGAAAAAATCTTGAGTCATCCACCACTAATACACGGACAGCCATTGATTATTTCTCCAAATTTTATATTGTATTGTTGCCTCCAACACAGGAGGAGCAACATTAATTTTTACCGGTATAGGTATGCATCAAACCGGGAAGATCCAGAATCAATGAAATTTTCCCATCACCGGTAATGGTCGCCCCGGCAAGCCCTTTCATACCATGCAATAACGCACCCAGTGGTTTGATCACAACTTCTTCCTGACCGATCAGTTTATCCACCACAAAACCCACACGTTGCGCACCAATGCTCACTACCACTACATGACCTTCTTCGGGCAGCTCGTCATATGCCGCACCGGCCACTAACCAGCGACGTAAATAAAACAAAGGCAATGCCTTGTCACGCACCATCACTACCAACTGACCATCCACCATGTTGGTGCGGGTTAAATCAAGATGAAATATTTCATTAACGCTGGCCAGTGGCAGAGCAAATATTTGTTCGCCAAGTTTCACCATCAATGTCGGCATAATGGCCAGAGTCAGTGGTACCTGGATGCGAATAATACTGCCACGCCCTTCTTCCGAATCAATTTCTGCGGTGCCGTTAAGTTGTTCGATGCGTGTCTTGACGACATCCATACCTACGCCACGACCCGATACATCAGAGATTTCCTGTTTGGTAGAAAAACCAGGAGCAAATATCAGGTTAAAACATTCTTTATCTTCAAGACGTGCTGCTGATTCGGTATCCATCATGCCTTTTTCTACGGCAGCATTACGTAAGTTATCCGGATTCATCCCCTTGCCATCATCCTGAATCATCAACAGGATATGATCACCTTCCTGTTCCGCTGTTAACATCACCGTACCTACACGTGATTTTCCAATGGCCTCACGTTGTTCAGGCGTTTCAATACCGTGATCAACCGCATTGCGCACCAAATGAATCAACGGATCTGCCAGAGCCTCTACAAGATTTTTATCAAGATCAGTATCTTCACCTTGCATTTCAAGGCTGACTTCTTTTTTGAGTGTGCGGGCAAGGTCACGCACCACACGAGGAAAACGCCCAAATACCTTTTTGATCGGCTGCATACGCGTTTTCATAATTGCGGATTGCAGATCGGCGGTCACCACATCAAGATTGGACACCACTTTTGCCATTTCATCATCATGGACAGCCAGACCCAGTGTCGCTACACGATTACGCACCAATACCAGTTCACCTACCATATTCATAATGTCATCAAGGCGTTTTGTATCCACTCGAACAGTGGTCTCTGCCTGTTGTGCGGGTGTTTCTTTGGCTGCTGCAGGGGCTTTCGTTTCGCTTTTTCCAACAGCTGCTTTTTCGACAGACACAGCGGCGGGTTTTTTCTCTTCTGTTACTTTTTCCGGTTTTTCGGTAGCCGGAGGTTTATCAGCAGTATCAGTACCATGCAATTGATCTAACAGGGCTTCAAATTCATCATCGGTAATAATGTCGGATGGCTTAGCTTCTGGTGTTATTACTTCGCTTTTGGCTGTTGTGCCAATAGGTTTGTCGGATGGCACACCAGCATGTTTTCCTTCACCATGCAATTGATCCAGCAATGCCTCAAATTCATCGGCGGAAATTTCATCGCTATTGTTGCTGAGTTTCTCTGGTTTTTTTTCTTGTGCCGCGTTTTGTGCCGCATCAATAATGGCTTGAAATTCCTCATCCGCATCTGCATTTGTATCAGGTGCTACTTTAGTCTCTGTTGCGGGCTCCTCTGCAATCACATCTTCCGTAAGCAGAGCTTCCAACCGTGCCAGAAGTTCAGGTAGTGCGGGGGTTGGTTCCTGGCCAGTACGGATTTCATCAAACTGTTCATTGACCACATCCAAAACAGGTAAAATAACATCCATTAAGTTTGCATCAACGTCTCTCTCTCCATTACGTAGGGCATTAAACACGTCTTCTGCACGATGACAAATATCGACCAGCGCAGTCAGACTCAAAAAACTTGCGCCACCTTTTATTGTATGAAACCCTCGAAATACGGCATTAAGCAACTCTGAATCCTTTGGGCGTTGCTCAAGATCAACCAACTGCTCGTTTAGCAGTTCAAGTATTTCACCGGCTTCCACCAGGAAATCCTGCAATAGTTCTTCGTCTTCGTCCATTGGCATAATTAACTTTCAGCTATTCTGTTCAGCGCAATCAAAAACCAAGACTTGACAATAAGTCATCGACTTCGTCCTGGCCACTTACGGCGGTTTTAGAGCCAGCACCCGGTACTTGTGGGCCTTCTGCCTCAACAGCCGACTTTTCAACTTTTTCTTTCTTATCAGAGGGATTAACCAGCCTTTCTCCGGTCAAGCGTACAAGATCCACCAGATTTCCTTCGACTTCTTCGACCAGTTCGATAACGCGGGTAATAATTTGCCCGGTTAAATCCTGAAAGTCCTGAGCCATCATTATTTCGTTCAGTCCGACACGGATGTCACCTGTATCTTTTTCTGCTTCCACAAAAAAATTTTCCAGACTAGCGCTTAATTCACGAAACTGCTCAACAGACATTTCTCGCTTTTTAAAGTTTTGCCAGGATTTCCCTAATTCATCGATACGGCCAGACAATGAATCACATTTTGGCAAAGTATCTTCCACTGCGGTTAATGAGCGATCGGCCGATTTCTGTGTCAAGGTAATCACATGACGAAGACGTGTGCGCGCATCAGGAATCGCATCTTCAGCCAGCTCATCAATGCGTGTTTCCTGACAAAAGGTGTCCATCGCATCATGTAACTGCCGAGCCATTTTTCCAACTTCGTTATACAACCCACCTTCACGAGCCAGGGAAATATAATCGAGCATACTTTTGACTTGCTCTTCATCTCCTTGTTTTATGGCACGTACCATTTCTTCCGCATGTGCAAGGATACCGCCTTCTTCCGCCATGATATTTTCTTGTGCATTACTTTCCATGATCAGTTCCCTGCCTCAATGCGTTCAAAAATTTTATCGATTTTCTCTTTCAACGTTTGCGCCGTAAAAGGTTTAACGATATAGCCATTGACACCCGCTTCGGCAGCTTCCACAATTTGCTCACGCTTTTGTTCTGCTGTCACCATTAATACAGGCATGCTGGAAAGACTTTCATCGGCTCGTACAGCCTTAAGCAGGTCAATTCCTTGCATGCCCGGCATATTCCAATCAGTCACCAGAAAATCAAAGCCACCACCTTTAAGTATCGGCAATGCTGTGAGACCATCATCCGCTTCCTGCGTATTGGTATATCCCAAGTCACGAAGCAGGTTTTTTATAATCCGTCGCATCGTAGAAAAATCATCCACAATGAGAATTTTCATATCTGTATTCAAAACACCCTCCGCTTACCTATCCATTCAATGACACATTTCATCAATGATATTTCACCTGAACCTTACAGGTGATTATGCTTACGCTGTGCAAAATATTGATTCATAGAGAAAACGATAACTTTGAGTGAAATCTTTATTCTGATTTCCGAAAAGCCTCATTTCACTATACAAATCAAAATTTACCCAAATTACCTACTGTTGATGTGCTGAATAAATGCAAGCACTTGCAGGATTTAAGTGTATATCAATCAACGCTGGTCCATTGCGTCATGCGTGACTGCAATCGAATCACTGCCTGACTGTGAATCTGACACACCCGAGATTCACTGACACCGAGGATTGAACCGATTTCACGAAGATTCAATTCTTCGTCGTAATATAATGTCATCACCAAGCGTTCACGTTCTGGCAAACCGGCAATGGCATCTGCCAAGCTACGTTTAAAATCTGCCGATTGAAGGCCTTCCAGCGGACCTTTCACTTTTTGTGTTAGAGCCTCGGCACCGCCATGAGATTCCACATCCAGTTCTTCATAACTGAAGACTCGATGGCCACTGGCTTCTTGCAACAGGCGATGATACTCCTCAAGTGATACATTCAGTTCCTGAGCAATTTCCTGATCACGCGCATCGCGTCCCGTGGTATTTTCAATATTACGTACCACTTCAGCGACCATTCTCGCCTTGCGATGTACCGAACGTGGTGCCCAGTCATTTTTGCGAATCTCATCCAGCATGGCACCACGAATTCGGATACGCGCATAGGTCTGGAAACTTGCGCCTTGCGTGGCATCATAATTTTTCAATGCCTCCAAAAGGCCAATCATGCCTGCCTGAATGAGATCATCCTGCTGCACGCTGGGCGGCAGGCGAGACATCAAATGATAAGCAATACGCTTTACCAATGGTGCGTATTGCTTGACTTGTGAATCAAAATCATCACTTTGGTTAAGAGGCAGATTATAGGCCTCTGCCTCGGCATACATGACGGCTCCACTCATAACGACGCTCCTGTTTTTTGCTGACTGGCCATAATTAGCCGTTCTACGAAAAATTCCAGTTGACCGCCAGCATTCGCCGGTACTGGCCAACTATCGGCTTTGCTCGCGAGTTTCTTGAATTCCAGTGCCGATTTACTGCGGGGATAAGCTTCAACCACTGCTCGTTGTTTTTGTATTGCTTTGCGTAAGAATTCGTCATAAGGAACAACCCCCATAAAGTCCAGAGCCGCATCCAGATAACGGTCGGTGACTTTCAGAATTTTACTGTACAACGCTCGACCTTCTTGTGCGCTGCGCACCATGTTAGCCACAATACGAAAACGATAAATGCTGTACTCTCGGTTAAGTAACTTGATCAGCGCATAAGCATCGGTAATAGAAGCAGGTTCATCACACACGACAACCACTACTTCTTGTGCTGCACGCGAAAAGGTGATCACGTTATCTGAGATGCCCGCTGCCGTATCCACGATCAGCACATCGGGAGCATAACTGATTTCACTAAAAGCATTGATCACTCCGGCATGTTCTGCGGTACTCAATTCCGACATCGCCTGAATTCCGGATGATGCCGGAATTACGCGCATGCCTTGTGGACCGATACACATCACTTCTTCCAATGTGCGCTCACCGGACAGTACATGTGACAAATCATATTGAGTATGCAACCCCAACATGACGTCAACATTGGCCAGACCCAAGTCTGCATCCATCAACATGACGTCTTTTCCTTGACTGGCCATACATACACCAAGGTTGACGGACACGTTTGTTTTGCCCACACCACCTTTACCACTGGTGACGGCAATCACTCGCACCGGGTGTGGCTTCGCCATTCGACGAAGTCCCGCTGCCTGATCAATTGTTTCAGCCATGAGCATTTGCCACCATCCCACTAAACGCCAGGTTTAAGGATTCCTGTTTCAGAGCCTGATTGGTTTCTTGCGCAATCAACACCGCACGGTTGATTAAACTATTCCCTCGTGCAATATGGATATCTTCCGGTACGCGTTGGCCATCGCTCACGTAAATCACTGGAATATTCTGTTCTATCACGGCTGACAATGCTCCCCCCAGGCTGGTTGTTTCATCCAGCTTGGTAAGAATACAACCATCCAGATTTATTTCACCAAAAGCCTTGGTAATTTCACGTAAGCCGGCACGATGTGTTGTTGCCGATAATACCAAGCAGGTTTTAATACTTGGCGTACTACCCTTGATCATTTGAAACTGTTGCGATAGACGCATGTCACGCTGACTCATACCCGCGGTATCCACCAACACTAAATCGCGGTCTGAAAGTAATTTAAGCGCTTCCACTAATTCTGTATGGGTGTTGGCAATGCGTACCGGAATATCCAAAATACGACCGTAAGTACGTAATTGTTCGTGTGCAGCAATACGATAACTATCTGTAGTCACCATAGCGACGCGTGCGCTACCATGTTTTAACGCATAACGTGCAGCAAGCTTGGCGATAGAAGTGGTTTTACCAACACCGGTTGCACCCACCAATGCTACAACTCCTCCCTGATCAAGAATGTCAGTGCTTTCCACTGGCAGGCTGTGTGATAAAATGGCCAGGGCATGACGCCAGGCATGGTCAAAATCTTTGTGTTCACTAGCGGTATTAGCGACTTGTTCACACACCATTGGACTCAAACCCAGCTCCAGTAAACAACGTGTCAGTTTTGCTCGTAACGGATCACGTCGACTCAAATCACTCCACGCCAACCCGGAAAGCTGTTGCTCCAGTAATTCACGCATATCACTCATTTCATTTTTTAATTCCATGATGGCCGGATCTTGCGACCATTCAATTTTTTGTTCGGCTTTTTGTTCATTTTTGACTGAAGTGGATTTGTGAGGAGATTTTTCTGTTTTTGCGACCGATGGTGTTGGCGTCGGTGTGGGAATTCTGGCCGGACGAGGAATTTCTCCAGGAGAGGAAACACTGTCTTGCATCGCTGAAAGTTTTAAATCCGGTAGTGTAGCGGTATTCAACTTTACGGTGTCTGCAGCAAGTTTCCGATCTTCATGGGCTGCTGGTGTAAAATCACTTTCCGCCTGAGTATTCATTCTGGGTGCAGCCATCCCGTTTCTATGCATGGTTTGTGATGATGTGCGACTCAATAAATCTTCACTCGCCGCATCTGCTTGCAATAATGATTCGTCGTAATCAACTGCGGCAATAATTTCGATACCGCCATCAAGTTGTGTATTGGAAAGAATCACTGCATCAGATCCCAACGTATCCCGTACCTGGCGAATACCCTGGCGCATCTCTTTTGCAAAAAAACGTTTTATCTTCATTCCTTACACCTCTTCTGTAAATCGACTGCTGCCGGTCAGTAAACCAATCTCTCGCTTATCCGCCAACGGTGGCCATAATTTTGACCTGTTTGTTGTCTGGTATTTCATTAAATGCCAGAACATGTAAGCTGGGAATACTGTGCCGGACGAAACGTGCCAGTAGTGTTCTCACTGCCTGCGAAACCAATAACACCGCAGGACGACCCGCTGCTTCCTGACGCTGGGTTTCTTCGAACAGAGACTTGTGTAAATTTTCCGCCAGTCCCGGTTCCAATCCGCCTGCACCTTCTACGCCACCTTGCAAGGTCTGATGCAATATCTGTTCCAGCGATGGCTCCAATGTCAAAACAGACAGTTCAGCCCCTACTCCACTGATCTGCTGGACAATTGAACGCCCTAATGCCACTCGCACAGCAGCGGTCAAAACGCCAGCGTCTTGACTAATGGGCGCGTGTTCCGCCAATGTTTCGGCGATGGTACGCATGTCACGGATCGAAATATGTTCCTGCAATAGGCTCTGCAATACTTTCAATATCGTGGCCAGTGACAGTTGTTTCGGCACCAGATCCTCCACCAGTTTAGGAGCAGACTTGCTCAGTTTATCTAACAATTGCTGCACCTCTTCATGGCCCAGCAACTCATCGGCATGGTTCTGTAAAATATGGCTGAGGTGCGTTGCCACCACGGTGCTGGCATCCACCACGGTATAACCCAGGCTTTTCGCCTGATCACGTTGCGCGACGTCAATCCACACAGCTTCCAAACCAAAGGCAGGATCTGTGGTGGCCGTACCAGGAATCGAACCAAATACCTGGCCAGGATTAATCGCCATATCATGCTCTGCTTGAACTTCTGCCTCACCCACCGGCACTCCCATAAGCGTGAGTCGATAAGCATTGGGCGCAAGATCGAGATTGTCACGAATGTGTACGGAAGGAATCAGAAAACCTAATTCCTGGGAGAGCTTTTTACGTACACCTTTTATACGCCCCATTAACTGACCACCCTGATTCTTATCCACCATGGGAATCAATCGATAACCGACTTCCAAACCGATCATGTCCACCACTTCCACATCATCCCAGGTCAATTCGCGGGATTCTTTGCTAGGCTCTTCCACCACAGGTGCAGCAACGGGTTCTGCCGCTATGCGCTTGTTCCGTTCGGATATCCAATAGGCAGCTCCCCCCGCCACGGCAGAAAATAACAAAAACACAAAGTTCGGCATACCAGGAATCAATCCCATGCCACCAACAATGCCAGCGGTAATCGCCAGAGCACGTGGACTGCTAAACAGTTGCGATAACACCTGCACACCCATATCCGTGGATACCGAGGCACGGGTCACCATCAAACCTGCCGCTGTGGATAACAGCAACGCTGGAATCTGTGCCACCAATCCATCACCAATCGTCAGCAAGGTATAATTGTGTGTGGCATCTGCTAAACCCATATCATGTTGCAACATGCCAACGGAAAGTCCACCAATAATGGTAATGACTAAAATCAAAATACCGGCAATAGCATCACCACGGACAAATTTACCTGCACCATCCATGGAACCGTAAAAGTCTGATTCCCGTGAGACCTCTTCGCGTCGTGCTTTGGCTTCGTCCTGATTAATTAATCCTGCATTCAAATCCGCATCAATGGCCATTTGCTTGCCGGGCATGGAATCCAGAGTAAACCGAGCACTCACCTCCGCGACCCGTGTAGCACCCTTGGTGACCACCACAAAGTTGATAATCACCAAAATCATAAAAATCACTAAGCCCACCGCAGTGTTGCCTCCAACCACAAATTCACCAAACGCTCTGATGACCTGCCCCGCCGCATCGGTTCCTGTATGACCTTCCAATAAAACAATACGGGTCGATGCAATATTCAATGCAAGGCGCAACAATGTTGCCAACAAAATAACGGTGGGGAAAACTTCAAAATCCAAAGGCCTTTTCACATAAACTGCTGCCAGTAATATCACCAGTGCCAATGAAATATTAAACGTAAAAAAGATATCTAATAAAAATGGTGGCAGTGGTATCACCATCATACCCAGTATCATCATCAACAGAATGGGCGCACCCAAACCGGATCGAAGCAAACGCTGCCCGAAGGCCATCAATTCAGCAAAGTTCATAATTCACTATCTCGTTTAAGATCATCAGGGATGGGCACATCATCGGCATCAAATTCCGGTGCAATACCACCATTAAATTCGTACTGTCGCAGTTGATAGACATAGGCCAGCACTTGGGCAACTGCCAGAAACAGACCAGCAGGAATTTCTGTATTCAATTCACAGTTGTAATACAAAGAACGTGCCAGAGGTGGTGCAGAAAGCAGCGGCACATCATTAGCCACCGCAATGCGACGAATGTGCCCAGCCACCTCATCGGCACCCAGAGCCACCACAATCGGTGCGCCCATATTGCTTTGGTCATAACGCAGGGCCACAGCAAAATGTGTGGGATTGGTGATCACAACATCAGCCTTAGGGACCTCTTCCATCATGCGACGCTGAGATATTTCCTGTTGTGTTTGTCGTATCTTACTCTTCACTTCCGGATTGCCATCAGTTTCTTTATGCTCGTCTTTAACCTCTTGCAAAGTCATTTTTTGCTTGCGATTGTGATCCCATATTTGAAAAGGTGTATCCACCAACACCACAAAAAACAATGCGCTGCTTAACAGGATAAACATCCATGTCAACTCTTCGCCCAGGCGGGAAATTCCCTGCTTCAGGTCTTCATTACCCATACTCAAAAACCCTTCAATATTATTTTCCAATAGGAAATAAGTCGCGGCCCCCACCAAAGTAAATTTTGCCAAAGCCTTGACAAGCTCCATTAAACCTTTCAAAGAAAACACTCGACCAAAACCTTTAATAGGGTCCATTTTCTTAAACTCGGGCTGTAAAGGTTTTACGCTGAAAGTCCATCCACCCAAAGCCATCGGAGCCACAATGGCGGCGACCACTAACAATAAAAACAGAGGCATCACTGAAAAAATAGAAAATTGTAATGTTTCAAATAACAAACCGGGATAAGACCCAAGGTCAAAAATTTGTGCACGTTCAATACTTAAATGAGCGCGCAAAATCTGCATAAGATCCTCAACTAAACGATTACCCAAAAAAACAAAACCTGCACCCGATACCAGCATCACCACCAGGGTGGTCAATTCTTTTGAACGGACAACCTCGCCTTTATCACGCGATTCCTGTTTGCGCTTGGCCGTCGCCTCCTCGGTGCGTTCCTGACCTGTTTCACTTTCAGCCATGATTCTGGAATCCGTAGTTGAACGACTTGTAGAGTGCGTTGGATTTTGTAGCTGACAAGGAAAAATGAGACGTAATAGTTTGCCTATTGCAACGATTCTCAACGTAACCAAATGCAAAAAGAAACGTGCTATACAAATCGTAGCGATTCATCCAGCAGGCAAACTTCCCACATCCATAAAACAGGATACTCATCAACATATTAATAAACCTTCCAAGTGATCAACTGCGGAATCCAGGATTATTTATCAGCTCATCAAAACCCACCGGCCACACCACGCATCAACGCAAAGCCATTGGCCAACTGCAATTTTATTTGTGGAAGAATCGCAGTAAGCGTCGACAACATGATGAAAAAACCCGCCACCATAATGACCGGAAAACCAATGGAAAAAATATTAAACTGGGGTGCTGCACGGGTAACAATGCCAAAGGCCAGGTTAATCAGTAACAACGATGCAATCGCTGGCAAAGCAATTTGTACCGCACCGGCATACATATTCCCACCCCAATTCACCAGTGCCCACAAACCGGTATTGCTTAACCCATTAACACCAATAGGCAAAGTATGAAAACTTTCTGCCATAACACTGATAAATATCAGATGGCCATCCAATGCAAGAAACACCAAAGTAAGGACAATGACATAGAACTGACTCACCATCGGCACTTGCGTACCGGATGAAGGATCAACCATAGACGCAAAACCCAATCCCATCTGGAAGGCAATGATTTGTCCTCCCACAATGAACATGGCAAAAACCAATTGTAATGCCAGCCCCATTGCGCCACCGATTAATATCTGATTTATCACGATTAACACGGCTTCACCACTCAGCAGATCCACAACAGGCATAGGTGGAGACATCGGCGCAATGATCAGCGTAAAAACAACTGCAAATATTATTTTGACTGAAGCCGGTACAGTACGCGCACCAAAAACAGGAGCCGCTGCTACCAATGCGGCAATTCTGAATAATGGCCAAACAAATGAGCCCACCCATGACATGATTTCTGAACTGGCCAGGGACATCATGTCATTTCACTCCTCTAAGGAATGGAAATTGAATAACTTACACAAGTGGCGCTCTGATTTGGTCCGTCTTTGTTCGTTCTGATTGAACAAAAGTGCAGGAATAGTTGTTCTATTTCGAGCTTTTGTGATTGAAGAACGGGCGAAGACGGGCTGAAGCAGAGATGCCAGTTGTGTAAGTTATTCAATTTCCATTCCTCAGCCAATAATCATCGGAATATCTGTGATGAGACGTTTCGTGAATGTCATCAACAACTGCAATAACCAAGCACCGCCTATCATCAAAGTTAAAAATGTTGCAGCCAGTTTTGGAATAAAACTCAATGTCTGCTCATTCAATTGTGTGGCGGCTTGAAACATACTCACCAATAAGCCCACAGCCAATGCAGGTAAAAGAATGACACCCGTCATCAGCAACACCAGCTCCAGTGCCTGATTCGCGATAGTCATCACCATTTCCGGACTCATTATTTTTTACCTGTTACACATAAAAACTGGACGCCAGGGTACCCATGATCATGGCCCAGCCATCAACCAGAACAAACAACATGATTTTGAAGGGGAGTGAGATAATCATCGGTGACAACATCATCATGCCCATCGCCATCAACACACTGGCCACTACCAGATCAATAATCAAAAAGGGAATAAAAATAAGAAAACCGATTTGATACGCTGTTTTTAATTCGCTGGTAATAAATGCCGGCATTAATAACGAAAAAGGAATTTCCGAAAAATTATTGATTTCACCAGCTTCTGAAATTTCCGCAAACAACGTTAAATCTTTTTCTCGTGTCTGCGCCAACATAAACTCCTTAAATGGGGAGCTGGCCAGTTCAAAGGCTTGCTTAGCAGAAATTTTTTCATCCAGATAAGGACTTACTGCATCGTCATAGACTTTGGTGAAAACCGGTGACATGATAAAAAAAGTTAGAAACAATGCAAGACCAATCAGAATTTGTCCCGACGGCGCCTGTGGCATCCCTACTGCCTGACGAACAATAGCCAATACAATCACAATACGGGTAAACGATGTCAACATAATGAGTGCGGCTGGCAACAGACTGAATACCGTCATCAGTGCCAGCACTTGCAAGCCAACGGTATACGTCTGTCCACCATCTTTTTCTGTGGTTACTGACAATACTGAGAGACCAGGATCTGCTGCCTGGGTGACAAACGGAAATAAAAATCCAGTAACCAACAATACTAAACAGGCTACTGATGATTTTCTATTGGGAAAAAAAGTAAACATACTTATTTTTCTCCCTCATTGATATCATTCTTACGATTCAGAATGGCAGATTGCAGACGCGAAGAAAAACTCGTTGTGTTTTCCAACTTGGCTTCAACCGGCACCGGTTTCTCTAATACATGCAGGGTTTGTATACGGCCTGGAGAAACAGCAATCACCAACTGTTCTTCACCCACTTGTAATAACACTGCACGTTCCCGTGTACCCAGTGAAATGCCACCAATGATTTTCATCCGTCCCTGCGCACCAACATGAACATTTCCAAAACGTTTAAATGCCCATGCCGCCACAGCAATCACCAAAAGTACGATCAATAACCCCAGTGTGGTTTGAATCAAATTACCGGTCATATTGGGATCTGATAAACGACTACCGGCCAGAGTTTTTTCTTTTTCAGGCGTTATGATGACCGTTTCAGTAACAGTGTTTTCTACCGCCAGCACGTCAACAGAAAATAATAGTATGTTTGCCAGCAACACAATGATTATTGTCATTATTCTGGTCAATCTGTACATCATCATATCATTTAAGCTTTTGAATACGTTCGGCCGCGCTGATCACATCCGTTAAGCGGATACCATATTTTTCATTCACCACCACCACTTCGCCATGTGCGATCAACGTACCATTGACCAACACGTCCAATGGTTCCCCCGCCAATCTGTCCAACTCAATCACAGACCCTTGATTCAGTTTCAACAAATTTCGAATACTGATTTTGGAAGCTCCTATTTCCATAGAAATATTGACCGGGATATCGAGGATGACATCAAGACTTGCATCCCCCATGCATATTCCACCGTCTTCTGCTTCCAGGTTTTGCACAGGCACCTGTTCAACCTTGGCACCAGCAAACTCTTGAGTGGCTTGTTCCTCCATGGCCGCGCCCCAGTCTGCATCACCACCTGCTGGCTCTTCTACCGCAGAAGCTTCCGCCTCACTCTGCTCATTCATCGCCGCAGCCCATTCATCACCTGCATCACCGCCAGTCTCTGTACCTGTCGTATCATTCATGGACCACCTCTTGCATCATTTGATTGCTTTCTTTAGTTGGAAAAGCAACTTGTTCTACAACTTTTACCGCCATGCTTCCACGTGAAATACCATATTTACCGCGAAACACTGGCACACCCTCAGCATTCATGGTCACCAGATCCGGTACATCCATGGGAATCACATCACCAGGTTTCATATTCATGATGTCGCGCAGACTGATTTCTGTTTCTGCCAGAGTGCAGGAAAGCGTCACCATGGACGTTTTTATCTCTTCGCGTAACGACTCAGCCCAACGATCATCGGTATCATCACGATCACTTTGCACACCCGCATCCAGTATTTCACGAATAGGTTCTAACATTGAATAAGGTAAAGTTATGTGAAAATCACCACCTCCCCCTTCTATTTCAACATGAAAAGTATTAACCACTACCACTTCACTGGGACTGACAATGTTGGCGAACTGTGGATTGACTTCCGAGTTTTGCTTTATAAAATCCAATTGCATCACCGGTGCCCAGGCTTCCTTGAGATCAACAAATACCTGCTCAAGAATCATTTCAACGACACGCAACTCGGTAGGTGTAAACTCACGTCCTTCAATTTTTGCGTGAAACCTGCCATCACCACCAAAGTAATTATCAACAATCATAAATACCAGCCTGGGGTCTAACACAAACAAGGCAGTGCCACGCAATGGTTTAATACGTACCATGTTCAAACTGGTAGGTACAAACAAGCTATGCACATACTCTGAGAACTTGAGCATTTGCACACCACCCACCGATATTTCTGCACTGCGTCGCAGTAGGTTAAAAATACTGATCCGGAACAAGCGGGCATAACGTTCATTAACCATTTCAAGCGTCGGCATACGCCCACGGACAATACGATCCTGTGTGGTGAAGTCATAATTACGTGCTTCACCATCGGTAAATTCTTCATCATCCGTTTCTATGTCGTTGCTGGACACCCCGTGCAACAGAGCATCGATTTCATCCTGTGATAAAAGGTCATTAACAGCCATTTTTTAATACCGTGTTTATTATCAGAATCACAATGGGTTCACCAGGATGTAAAAAACTACTGCATCACGAAACTGGTAAAGTAAACGGCTTCGATGCCTGGATCATCGGTTTCTTCTTCGAGAATTTGCTGCACGACTTCCAACGCCTCCTCACGCAACGTCTCTTTTCCCTCCAGGGTACTCACGCCGTCATAAGACTGACTACTAAATAGCAACATCAGATTGTTACGAATCACCGGCATGTGTAATTTGATTTGATCAGGCATAACAGGATCACGAGTCATAACTTCCACTGTCACCTGTAGAAAACGCGCCTTGCCCTGGCTGGCGAAATTCACCACAAAAGCGGGATCTATCGGCAGATAGATAGCAGGCAGGGATTCACCTTCTCCTTCCTCTTCTTCAGTACCTTCCTCATCACTACCTTCGTCACCATAATCTCCTTCACTGTCTTCTGCGACAGTATCCGTAGCATGATCACCTCCACCAGAAAGAACTCCTGCAAAAAATAGTGTGCCCACCACTAAAACGATCACCGTCATTAATGGCAAAATCCCAAACAAAAGGATCTTTGTTAGCAACGATCCTTTAGCATTTTTATCGTCACCATCTTTTTCTTTATCATCAGCCATGGGGTTTCCTTTACCTTGTTCGTCATGCGCAATCGACACCTACGACCAGCTAAAGCAAATGCTATGCCAGTAGCACCACAAACATAGAGATCTTTTAAATCAATAAGTTAAAAACATCATATGACTGATCGTCAGGAATTTGACTGCTTATTGTCACCGTCTCAGCCAGAATTACGGCGGTCTCGGCCATCGCGCTGGACACGTACCGATGCTCAGGTAAAATGCGTATCCTCAACAAACCCTGATCGTCACCGCGCGGATTTTTAAGCTCATGACATTTTTTAAAGTCTTCTTTTTCGGCAGCTTGCTGCTCGTATGTTCACTGCCCACACTGGCATTTGATTATTTACAAACCTTGCCGAAGCAACCGCCCATCCCTGCTGACAACCCACAAAGCAGCCAGAAAATTGCCCTAGGCAAACGCCTATTTTTTGATACCTTGCTACTTGGTAGCGACAGCAAAATTTCTTGTAACACCTGTCACAATCTGGCAGAAGGTGGCGATGACAACCGGGCGTTGTCCGTTGGGCAGGAGGGCAAAGTCAGCCAACGCTCCGCCCCCAGCTTGTGGAATATCGGTTTTCAAACCGTATTGTACTGGGACGGTCGCGCTGTTAGTCTGGAAGCACAAACGCTGGATCATTTGCGTGATCCGCTCATTACCCGCTGGCCACACATCGGGGCCCTGGTCGATCATCTGAATCAATCAGCAAGTTATCAGCGGGCTTTTCGTAACGCCTTTCCCGATGATAAAAATACGCTCAATGGAATCAGCGGCACAAATATCGCACGGGCAATCAGTAGTTTTGAACGCAGTCTGCTGGCACGCAACAGCCCCTTCGACCGTTACATTTCCGGTGACAAATCAGCACTGTCCGCCAGCGCACAACGCGGCATTCAAGCCTTTAATGATGCTGGTTGTCTCGCCTGTCATTTTGGTGCCAACTTTGCCGGGCCCGCGCCGGGGCCAGCACTGAAAATGGGAGACGGGTTTTATGAGCTGTTTCCCAACAACCGGGGCTCCGATTACGAACAGCAATATGGATTGGTCAAAGATTTGGGACGGTTTGAGTCCACAGGTAACCCGGACGAACGTTTTATGTGGCGTGTGCCACCATTGCGCGGTATCGCCCTCACTGCACCCTACTTCCACAACGGCTCGGTGGCCTCACTGGAAGAAGCAATCCGGATAATGGGCAAGGTTCAGTTCAACAAAAATCTTTCGGCAAAAGCCGTACGTGACATCAGTGCCTTTTTACACAGCCTGACAGGGGAATTGGAGCCGGTAAACTAACTATGTCGTTAACATCTCATAGCGATATAAATCGTTAAGCCCTAAAGGCAACATGGTAAGCTGATTAGGTATTAACGCCTTCACGTCACACTATCCGCACGCCTGCAAGGATGTAGACAGTAGAGCAAGGTAGGGCACCAAAACCGAGATCAGCGCCCAAGAGGTTCGACCTCTGGATTCCGGCCTACGCCGGAAGACGATATTCGTAGCGAGCTGCGGGGATTTAAAAGAATGTAAATTGGACACCGTCAGTCTGGTCGCAGAACAAGCAGGTTGACTCCGACCTTTATACGACTTCCGTACAACAATACTACGTCAAACGAGACACAGAATATGTATTCTCTATAACGCCAGAAGTTACGCTTTGGGGTTAAAAGGATGGCGCAAAACAATTGTTTCGTTACGATCCGGTCCGGTAGAAATAATATCAATCGGTGTGTCAGTAATTTCTTCGATGCGCTTGAGATAATTTTTCGCATTCTCAGGCAAATCACCGTAGTTCTTCACACCGACAGTGGATTCTGACCAGCCCGGCATTTCCACGTACACGGGATGGCAATCAGCGAAGGCTTCGGCACCTACGGGTGGCGTGCGACGCTCTTCACCATTGATGGTGTAACCCACGCAGAGACGGATTACGTCCAGTCCGTCCAGTACATCCAATTTAGTAATGCACAGCCCGGTAGTGCTGTTGATTTGATTGGAGCGACGCAACGCAACGGCATCAAACCAACCACAGCGGCGCGGTCGGCCAGTGGTGGAGCCAAACTCGTGACCTTGTTTCGCCAGATGCTCACCGACACTATCCAGTAATCCTTCACCATCATACAGTTCTGTGGGAAATGGCCCGGACCCCACGCGCGTAGTGTAGGCCTTGGTGATGCCAATAACGTGATCAAAATTGGCAGGGCCAACACCACTACCCGTCGCTGCACCACCTGCCGTGGTGTTGGAGGAGGTCACGTAAGGATAGGTGCCATGATCAACATCCAGCAGTGCACCCTGCGCACCTTCAAATAAAATGCTACCGCCCTGCTGCTGAATATCGTGCAGCAATTCCGGCACATCTGCCACCATGGGCTTGATACGCTCACCCAATGCAAGTGCTTCATCCAGTATCTGCTGAAAATCCACTGGCTCGGTCTTGTAATAATGTTGCAGAACAAAGTTGTGGTAATCCAGCACTTCTCCCAACTTGGCGGCAAAACGTTCACGGTGAAACAGGTCTCCCAGACGCAGGGCACGGCGTGATACTTTATCTTCGTATGCTGGGCCGATACCGCGACCGGTAGTACCAATTTTGGTTTCACCACGCGCCGCTTCACGGGCGTTATCCAGTGCGATGTGATACGGCAAAATCAGCGGACAGGCCTCACTGATGCACACCCGCTGGCTGGCTGGCACACCTCGCGCCTCCAGCATATCGATCTCTTCCATAAGTGCTGCGGGAGATACCACCACACCGTTGCCGATCATGCATGCAACATTTTCTCGCAAGACACCGGAGGGAATCAGATGCAGCACGGTTTTTTCACCGTCGATAACCAGCGTATGGCCAGCATTGTGCCCACCCTGAAAACGTACGACGGCTTGTGACTGATCGGTAAGCAAATCAACAATTTTGCCTTTGCCCTCGTCGCCCCACTGCGTGCCGATGATTACAACGTTCTTACCCATCAAAAGTTACCCATCAATATTGCTGTTAAAAATTGTTTTGCGGTTAACTTACGAAACATCAACCACACACCACCGAGCATCCTGCATAACCAAAGTTTGCTGGCACCCTGCAGCAATGGCATCGCCGTTTTGACCTGGTAATTCACAAATCACTCGCTGACCTGCAGTTCGTAGCTCACGAATTTTTTTGATAAGTTCAGGACTGTCATCTGCGGGAGCAAAAATACTTGTTTCTGCCATCGTGACGTCAGAACCCAGCACAGCCAGTGCACGTAGATCCGCACTAAACCCGGTGGCCGGACGTGCACGTCCAAACACTTTGCCAATATCATCATAACGGCCACCCTGTGCAATTGCCCTGCCTTGTCCGGCCTGATAGGCGGCGAACATCACACCAGTGTGATAGTGAAAGCCACGCAATTCGGCCAAGTCAAAATGCAGTTGCAAATCCGGTTGTTGCTGATGCACACGTTGAGCAATCTGTTCTACTTCATCAAGCGCTTGCAGCGCTGCGGCGTTCCCTTTCAAGACCAGACGTGCCTTGTCCAACACTTCATCGCCACCATTCAGCCACACTAAATCTTCAAGTGCCTGACGGATATCAGTATCTACTGACAAGAGCTCAAGCAAGTTTTGTATTTCCGGCACGGCCTTGCGTTGCAGGGCATCGAATAACAAACTCTCCTGCTGTGCATCCAATCCAGCAGCTTGCGTTAACGCACGAAAAATACCGACGTGCCCCAGATCCATATAGACCGAATCAACGCCAGCAAGCGCCAGAGTATCCAGCATCAGATTGACCATTTCTGCATCGCTTTCCACACCGCTGTGCCCATAAAGCTCAGCACCCACTTGTGTGAAACTGCGCGGGCCACCCAGGCCATCGCCACGGGTGTGTAACACGGTACCTTGATAACACAGACGCACGGGGGTCTTGCGATCACTCAATCGATGCGCATCAATGCGTGCTACCTGCGGAGTAATGTCGGCACGCACGCCCATCGTGCGACCATTAAGCTGGTCGGTCAGTTTGAAAGTTTGCAGATCAAGATCATTACCCGTACCCGTCAACAATGAATCCAGATATTCCACCAGGGATGGAGTCACCAATTCGTAGCCCCAGCCGTGAAATAAATCCAGCACGGCACGTCGTAACTGCTCGAGATGCCCAGCCTGGGGCGGCAGTAGTTCTTCAATACCTTCGGGTAATAGCCAACGTTCGTTATTCATGATGACGCACTGTATTTTTAAGCTGGCTCGCAGTAGGTTTAACTGATTAATTTAGGCTTAAGAGTTTTACTGGCGAATTAAATACAACAACGCCAGTCCAATTGCCATGCTGGCAAAACTGGCAATGCGTATCTGCTGATCATTCATTTCCAGCATCGCAAGTATTTTTTTTCGAAACCCTGCGGGACTGATAAACGGAAACAAGCCTTCTATCACCAACACCAGCGCCAGAGCGCTTAGCAATTCATCCCACATTCCATACATCCGTTACATCTGAAGGAAATACGCCACCATTCCGGCTGGAGCAGGAATGGTGATTGTCTTTATACCGGTTTGATGACCCTATTTAAAGTATTTAAAAAATTCCGAGTCCGGTTCAATCACCAGAATATCGTTTTTACTGGCAAAAACCCGTTTATAAGCATTCAGGCTACGATACAAAGAATAAAACTCTATATCCTTGCCATAGGCTACGGCGTAAATTTCCGTGGCAACGGCATCACCTTCACCCCGTAAAACTTCCGCATCACGAAACGCATCGGCGATGATCACGGTACGTTGACGATCAGCCTCGGCACGAATTTTTTCTGCTGACTCCGCACCGCGTGAGCGCAGGTCTTTGGCCACACGTTCACGCTCAGCGCGCATGCGTCGATATACGGAATCACTGATTTCCGATGGGAAATCGATACGTTTGATACGCACATCGACAATCTCGATACCAAATGCCTCTGCTTCAGCATTAGCCTGTTTGGTAATCAGGGTCATGATTTGCAGACGTTCACCCGACACGGCTTCATTGATAGTGCGTTTGGCAAATTCACCACGCAGACCATCTTTGACAATTTGTGACAAACGCAGATTAGCCCGCACCGCATCACCGCCAGTAGCCGTAAAGTAGTTGGCGACATCCTGGATGCGCCACTTCACAAACGAATCCACGATGAGATTTTTCTTCTCGCCGGTGAGGTAACGTTCTGGTTCTGCATCCAGCGTTTGGATACGCGCATCAAACTTGCGCACGTTGTTTACAAAGGGTGTTTTCCAATGCAATCCCGGTTCAAAATCTGCTTTAACAATTTCGCCTAAACGGAACAGGATAACTTTTTCCCGTTCATTCACGGTAAAGATCGAAAACGCTGCAATCACCACGGCAACCACTAAGAATAGGATGCCGATTAACCCTTTAGACTGTCCCATTAGCGTACTCCTCTACCGCGAACATTCTCGCGCAGTCGTTGTTCCACAATTTGTCGTGTTGCTGAATCATCGCCAATGATGCGCTGCCCGTCGGACGAACCGCTGGCGCTGCCAGACATCATTTTATCCAACGGCAAATACATCAGATTGCCACCGCCTTCGACATCCACCAGTACTTTGCTGCTATTGGTCATCACAGATTCCACCGACTCAAGATACAAACGCTTGCGCGTTACTTCAGGGGCTTTTTTATATTCCTTCAATACTTGCGTAAAGCGTGAGGCTTCACCCGTGGCTTCTGCAATCACCTGCTCTTTGTACGCATTGGCTTCAGCCAGTTGACGTGCGGCTTTACCGCGGGCACGAGGGATGATGTCATTGGAATAAGCCTCGGCTTCATTGATCACACGCGCCTGATCACCCTGTGCCTTAACAGCATCAGCAAAGGCATCCTGCACTTGCTCAGGGGGCTGTGCATCTTGCAGGTTAACCGTAGTCACCTGCAGGCCCGTTTTATAATGATCCAGAATGCTTTGTACCTGCTCGCGCGTCTGTTCCGTTACGTCCGCACGGCCTTCTTTAAGAATGTAATCCATGTTACTTTTGCCAATCGTTTCACGTATCGCACTTTCAATGACCTGACCCAACGTGGTCTCCGGTTCTTTGACATTGAACAAATAATCACTGGCGCTTTTCACTTTGTATTGCACGGCCAGTTTGACGTCGACGATGTTCTCATCCTGGGTCAGCATCAATGATTCACGTCCCACGCTGCTACCTGTCTGGCGATTCCCCCCCCCTGCACGGAAACCGATGCTGATGCCACGGATGTTGGCAATATCCACCGTTTCCACGCTCTGAATACCACGCGGATGCCAGTGCGGTCCTGGTTGGGTGGTTTTATTGTATTTGCCAAATTGCAGCACCACACCACGAGTACCTTCCTCGACAATGTACACACCGGATATAGCCCACACCGTAATCGCTACGACAGCAATCAAACCAAAACCGATAGAACCTGCTTTGCCGGAGCCAGAGGAACCGCCACTGCGTTTGCCCCCGCCGCCAAACAAGGCACCGAATTTTTCCTGCAGCTTTTTTACCACTTCATCGAGATCAGGCGGGCCCTGCTCGTCATTTTTACGTCCGCCCCAGGGATCTTTGTTCCCTGAACCGCCAGGTTCATTCCAGGCCATGATTACACTCCACGTTTAAAAACTGTTTTATAAAAACTGTTGTAAAAGCCACTACTCTGGCCAATGCCAATAAAATACTGCGCTTTGGCATGCCTTATATTTTTTATTGGCAATAGCGACAATCGGCAGCACGCGCCAAACACGAATGAGTCATCGGCTTTCCGCCGACACAAGAAGTGGATTTTAGGGGGTTTCGGTACCCAGCTGCAACCATTTATGCTTAACCCATTCGGGAAATCAGGAAACTGAGCGATTACCTGCAGCTCGCACGCCCTCCGTCTTTTGCAGATTTTCAAAATCCCGTCGCGCCAGCTCGACTTCCAGCAGCAGGTCACCATTTTCCTCCACCTGCTCTTTCAGCACTTTGCCAAGATCAAACAGCCGGGCGCGCAGCCGCCCATTGGCCGCTGGCACACGGATCCATTCGTGCAACTGCTCGACGCTGAAACGTTGGTCCAGTGCCGATTGTAACAATTCCAGACCTTCGCCAGTCTGCGCGGAACACCAGGCACGACGTACCTGGCCATCTTCGCCACGGTCCAACCGGGCCGGACGATCTGCCAACAAATCCACTTTATTGAATATTTCAATCTGCGGCACTTTGTCCGCGCCAATTTCTTTCAGCACGGTATTCACCTGTTCAATTTGTTGCCGATAATTCTCGTTACCCGCGTCGATCACATGCAGCAGTAAATCCGCCTGCCGGGTTTCTTCCAGTGTCGAACGGAAGGCCGCTACCAGATCATGCGGCAAATTCCGAATAAACCCCACAGTGTCAGCGAGGATAATTGTGCCGGTATCCGGCAACTCCAGGCGCCGCAGGGTAGGGTCCAAGGTGGCGAATAGTTTATCAGCCGCATACACTTCAGATTCCGTCAGCCGGTTAAACAGAGTGGACTTGCCTGCATTGGTGTAACCCACCAGTGCAACTGTGGGCACCTCTGCCTTGCGGCGAGACCGACGGCTCTGGTCGCGCTGATTCTGCACCCTGTCCAAGCCCTTGTTAAGTTGTTTAATACGTACGGCCAGCAAGCGTCGGTCCGTTTCCAGCTGAGTTTCACCCGGCCCACGCAAACCAATACCACCCTTTTGGCGTTCCAGATGTGTCCAGCCCCGTACCAACCGTGTCGACAGATGTCGTAGCTGGGCCAGCTCCACCTGTAATCGCCCTTCATGAGAGGTAGCACGCTGGGCAAAAATATCCAGAATCAGCCCCGTGCGATCCAGTACCCGGCATTTGAGCAGACGCTCCAGATTGCGTTCCTGCGAGGGCGCCAGCGGTGCATCCACCAATACCAGTTCAGCCTGTTTCTGCTCAATGAGTGCCAGCACTTCGTCAGCCTTACCCGTACCGATGAAATATTTCGGATCGGGTTTACGTCGCGTACCGGATACCGTCGCCACGGGCTCCGCACCCGCCGAGATGGCCAATTCACGAAATTCGGCCAAGTCGTCATTGTCTGCTCGTAAAGTGGCTGATGAAGAAGCCTCACTTAAAGCGGAGACACTTTGGGAAGGCAGCCTACGCGAAAAAAAATCCACATGTACCAGAATCGCACGCTCTCTTGAGCGGTCACGCAGGCCAGATGTATCTTCCAGGGTACCGGGACGCTCAAACAAACACGCCCCTCCCCCAAATAACAGTGATGATTTTAGGAATTATGAGAATCTTGACCACCTTCGGTTGCTACCGGCAATTTCACGTTGCGAGCAGGCACCACCGTAGAGATAGCATGCTTGTAAACCATTTGATTGACACTGTTTTTCAGCAACACTACAAATTGATCAAATGAATCAATTTGTCCCTGCAATTTTATGCCATTAACCAGAAAAATTGAGACTGGAACACGTTCCTTACGTAGCGCATTCAGGAAAGGGTCTTGTAATGATTGCCCCTTTGACATGGTGTTTCTCCTTTTATGTATCCTTGTTAGAATTATTGGAACTCAGCGCGTCTTAATTGTTGACTACTTGTTGCAACCTGGATCCTGCTCGCGCAATACAAGATATTGATCCGTAAAGCGGATGACAACTTTGCGTGAAGTCTTCATTGTAATTTCCACAAAATTTCATTTCGCCATACGGGTCAAAAGCTTGTACTGGGTGAGTGCAAGCACTTGCAGGATTTAGGTGTAATATAAAACGCATTAGCTTCCTCGGACAACGCAGGGAAAACCCAGTCACTCGGCCGTAAAAACCACTAACAAACATGCGCTAACCAGCTTTCACACAACCACGGGGGACGCCCGAACCTGGCAACCCCCGCCTCTGTGCTTCTCATATGGCACTCGCAGCAAGATATTTCAAGACCTGAGCCAGAATTTTCCCTGGTTTTTCTTCGAAGCTGAGCTGGAACGCCGCCTCATCCGGTTCGTGTTTCAACCAGGTGAGCTGGCGTTTAGCAAATTGACGGGTAGCGATGATGCCCTTTTCCACCATGGTATCGTAGTCCCACTGGCCATCAAGGTGTACCCACGCCTGACGGTAGCCCACTGCGCGCATCGAGGGTAAGTCTGCATGCAAATCACCCCGTTGATACAAAGTTTCCACCTCTGTCATGAAACCCTGCTCCAGCATGAGCTGAAAGCGTCGCTCAATACGCCGGTGCAGCGTGGCGCGATCTGCCGGGGTCAGCACGATTTTTAACGGGTGACAGGGTAAATCGTTATCGGTGCCCCTTTGCAAAAAAGTGCTCATGGGCTCACCACTCAGTTCAAACACTTCCAGCGCCCGCAGAGTCCGTTGCGTATCATTGACGTGAATGCGTGCAGCGGCCTCAGAGTCCACCTGCGCCAGCCGGGCGTGCAAATGGGGCAGGCCATGTTTATTCAACTCGGCTTCCAGACGTACCCGCACCTCAGGGTCGGACGACGGCAGGGGCGACAACCCATGCTCCAGCGCACGAAAATACAACATGGTGCCACCCACCAATAGCGGGATGCGCCCACGGGCCAGGACCTCGTTGATTTCTTCCATGGCACGTTGACGAAATTGTGCGGCGGAAAAAGGCTCGGCAGGGTCGCAAATATCAATGAGCCGATGAGGCGCAGCAACCAGGGTTACCGCATCGGGCTTGGCCGAACCAATGTCCATCCCTCGATAAACCATCACCGAATCCACACTGATAATATCGCAGGGCAACTCTTTGCAAAGCTCGATGGCCAGATCCGTTTTACCTGTGGCTGTGGGGCCCATGAGGAAGATGGCGGGAGGGAGCGTATCTGGCATGGGGAGTATTCTATTACGTCTTTAGAGCGCGATGAAATATGGTTAGGCTTTAAGCAACGTGCGCTGAAGGTACACTGTGTTGGTAGCGCAGAAAGCGTAAAGACATGGAGTACGCAAAGGTAAACATTTCCAAAACAAATCTATTGAATTCATCCTCCCACATAAAATGATTTTCTCTGCGTCCTTTGCGTTAATCACACAACGAGCAAACTACAAGCGCAAACTGGCAGCAAAAATAATCGCATCTTCACGTCCATCCACTGCAGGATAATAATCTTTGCGCAAACCTACCTGATTAAAACCCATTTGCTCGTACAACGTGATCGCACCTATGTTAGACGGTCGCGCTTCCAGAAACACATCACGTACCTCCAGTTTGTCTGCTTCATCCAGCAGCAGGCTTAAAATTTCACGCGCCAAACCCCGTCGCTGAAATTTCTCAGCAACACATAAATTCAGCACATGCGCTTCACCGGCTCCGCTGGACATCACACCATAACCCGCAAGATTTCCTTCAATTTCACCCACATGACAGCGATATCCCACTCGTAGACAGTCCTCAAAAATGCGCCGGGTCCAGGGGAAAGGATACATAGCCAATTCGATATGCATCACCTGCTCAAGATCACACGCCATCATCGGCCGTATCCACAAGCCCGGCGTTTGCACCACAGCGCTCATAACGACTCATCTCGCACAACGGCAGCTGCAAATTTCAGGTCGACCCAGCTTTTAGCCTTTTCGCTGGGTTTGCGCAGTAAATAGGCCGGATGATAAGTCACCACCAGTGGTGTTTCGCCGTAATGATGTAACTGACCGCGCAGTTTGCTCACCGCAGTATCCACTTTCAACAGATTGTGGGCCGCCACACCACCCACCGCGAGAATGACTTTTGGCTGCACCAGTGCAACCTGACGTTGCAGAAAGGCTTCGCACCGCACAATCTCTTCTGGTTGTGGATTACGATTTCCGGGCGGATGACATTTCAGAATATTGGCGATAAACACCTGCTCACGCTGCAAACCCAGAGCCTTAAGCATGTTGTTAAGCAATTGGCCTGCACGACCGACAAAAGGCTCGCCTTGTTTATCCTCATCGGCCCCTGGTGCCTCACCGATAATCATCCATTGCGCCGCACGGTCACCCACACCAAACACGGTTTGTGTGCGGGTCTTATGTAGATCACAGGCCGTACACGAAGACACCGCTATTTGCAGTTCAGGCCAGTCCAGACGGCTGATATCGATGGCCGGAGCAGGTTGTGGCGACACTTCCGATATATCCAGGTTGGGCATGAAGTCATCGGTAGGCAACGGCGGTTCTTCATTAATCGCTGTTCCGCTAACCTCTGCTCCATTAACCAATGATTCACTAACGACAGGCAGCGGCTCAGGCGCACTGGACGCAGGAACAGTACCTGGCAAAACCTGAGGCGATACAATATCTACTTGCGCTGTTTCAACCGGTATTTCCTGGCCGGGCACATCACACAACACTTCACGTGGTGCTTCTCGTGACGCCCAGGCCTGAATACCCATTGCTTGCAAATAGGTCGCTTGTTGTTGTCGTGTCGTCACCGTCATCAATTACACCTGAGGATGCTGTCGATCCACTGGTACCAGCACCCGGTTAAGGGTATTGATGTAGGCCTTGGCCGAGGCGATAACAATATCGGTATCCGCGCCCTGCCCGTTGACGATACGCCCATCCTGTTCCAGACGCACAGTGACTTCACCCTGCGAGTCCGTGCCACTGGTGATATTGTTCACCGAATATAACTGCAATTCGGCACCACTGTTCACCAGCGATTCAATGGCTTTGAATGACGCATCCACCGGGCCACCGCCGGAGGCCATAGCCGTTTTTTCTACGCCATCGATTTTAAGTGTCACCAAAGCACTGGGGGTCTCGCCCGTTTCAGAACAGACTTTGAGTGCGACCAGTTTGACCCGTTCGTTTTCAGCCTCAAGACTGGCTTCAGTCACCAACGCCTGCAAATCATCGTCAAAAATTTCATGTTTTTTATCAGCAAGTTCTTTAAAACGCACAAAGGTAGCGTTGAGCTCTTCCTCACTGGCGAAGCTGACACCTAATTCCTGCAAGCGTGTGCGAAAGGCATTACGGCCCGAATGCTTACCTAACACCATGCGGTTGGCTGACCAGCCCACATCTTCAGCACGCATGATTTCGTAAGTCTCGCGGCTTTTGAGCACGCCATCCTGATGGATCCCGGACTCGTGAGCAAAGGCATTGGCACCGACAATGGCCTTGTTAGGCTGAACGGTGAAACCAGTGATGCTCGACACCAGGCGCGAGCACGAAACAATTTGTGTGCGATCCAGGTGATCGACATTGTAATCAAACACATCCTGCCGCGTATTCACTGCCATGACGATTTCTTCCAGTGCAGCATTACCGGCGCGTTCGCCTAAACCGTTAATGGTACATTCCACTTGGCGTGCGCCTTGTGAAACGGCAGCTAATGAATTGGCCACGGCCATACCGAGATCGTTATGACAATGCACAGAAAATACGGCCTTGTCCGAGTTAGGCACTCGCTCGATGAGATTACCAATGAGGCTGCCAAACTGATGTGGCAGGTTATAACCCACGGTATCAGGAATATTCACTGTGGTGGCACCGGCATCGATCACCGCCTCTAACACCCGGCACAAAAAATCCAACTCAGAACGACCGGCGTCTTCCGGCGAAAACTCCACGTTATCGGTAAATTGTCGCGCACGTTTCACAGCATGTACCGCTTGCTCCACAACAGCATCCGGCTCCATGCGCAACTTCATTTTCATATGTATCGGTGAGGTGGCGATGAAGGTATGAATACGCGCCGAGCTGGCACCCTTCAACGCCTCACCAACCCGGTCGATATCTCTGTCCAGCGCACGCGCCAAACCACAAACCGTGCTGTCTTTAATAGCATTGGCCACGGCCTTCACCGATTCAAAATCGCCCTCGCTGGCAGCGGGAAAACCAGCTTCAATCACATCCACCCGCATGCGTTCCAGCGCTTTGGCAATACGCACCTTTTCGTCACGGGTCATGGATGCGCCAGGGCTCTGCTCGCCGTCACGCAAGGTGGTATCAAAAATAATTAACTGCTCGCTCATTGTCTGCTCCATTTGCGTGGAATCATCTTATCAGTAGCGCGAATAATTTTCAGTCTGGAATCTGTAGTTGAATGGTCTGTAGAGTGCATTGAATTTTGTGGCTGGCGGCAACGGCCAGACGCAAAAGGCAACGTGTTATACAGATTGTAGCGGCTCACCCGACAGATGAACTTTCCACATCCATAAAACGCGATGCTCGTCAACATATTAACGCACTCTCCAGGCGGTCAACTGCGGAATACAAGCTTAGTCGCTCATTGCAGATGATTGCACATGATATTCATAGACTGTGGCCTACGCGTTCGCGCAGCACAGGGATCAATCGTATTGTATGGAAAGAGTATGGCTGCCCTAAGGCAGTAGGTGCAGGGGTAGTAGAAAAGCGGCAAACAAAGATAATCGCCCGGAGAAGGCGTCGTAATGTGTCTTGTGAGCAAAGGTATTCATGTCAGTTTTTTTCGTAGATCTCGACTAACTATAGCGGCAGTTGGGAGCAACCACAAGTTTAACCTGTAGATTCGTCGTCCTAATCACTTTGTGCCCGACAGCGACGCAGAAACAGCAAGTTCCCCATTGACCCGGAAAGGAGGAAGAAAAATAATTACCTGCGATTTAATTTTTGTTTCAAAAATATAAACGGTCTGAACTGCGAAGCTTCATAGGCAGTAGAGGGCTGTGCATCCAGGTCTTCTTTCATACCTTTCAAAATATCACTTTCGCTCATTTTTTTGAGTAATTTCCCATTAGTTCTACCTTTCAGATCATTAGCTTCGCTTTTGTTGTGAACCCTAATTTTTATCATGCCCATATACACCGCCGCCTTTATGTACTGTTGGTTTTAATTCTTTTAATTCTTCATCATTCAAAAGAGGATTATCAGAATCTTCTTTTGCTGCTTTTTCTATTTCTTCCTCGGTCATATGTTTCAACCTTTCAAGGTCGCTACCACCTTTTAATTTTTTTGCCTCTTCTGAGGTATATTTTACAATCCCCATAATTTCACCTTCCTTTAAAAGTATCCACGTTCATAGCTTAGTTTTTCTTTCCTGGATGGTGTACGAGCTGAAATTATCCGCATCGTATTCCCATGTTTTTCTGTAAAAGCGACAATTAAAGCTCCAATACTGGACATACCTACAATTTGAAATCGCTCTTCTTCGTAATCCTTCCTCGCATCCCTTCTTGATATTGAGTGCTCATCAAAGAAAACAGGTACAGCATCCTCAAAGTTTACGCCATGCTTTTTCATATTACTCTTATTCTTGTTTTCATCCCATTCAAATTCCATCTTTACATCCTTTTTTGCAACTCAGGCCAACAAACTACAATAACCTTTTGTTTTTATTAAATTAAAGCTTTCTCAAGCTGAACAAAACTCTCTTTTAAAACATGGTTATTTAGCCAATGTCATTGCTGTTTAATCCGGAGATTCGCCGTGATCACTTTGTGCCCGACGTTCTGCCCGACGGCGGCGCAAAGACAGCAGGGTACCCACCGGCCCGGAAAATGCGTACACGGCAAACCCCGCAAGCAATACTTGTGGTGGGTCCAGTGAGACCAACACAAACACAAACACCACGGCAAGAATGGCCACAAACGGTACCTTGCCCTTGAGGTCAAGATCCTTGAAACTGCGGTACCGCACATTGCTCACCATCAACAAACCCACGCAGACCGTCACTACCGTGGCAAAAATGGAAGCAGCCAGACCTTCAGCCTGATAATCCTGACCCACCCAGACCATGCCAGCAACCACTGCTGCTGCAGCCGGACTTGCCAGCCCTTGAAAATAGCGCTTGTCGGCACGACCGACTTGTGTATTAAAACGCGCCAGACGCAGCGCCGTACCCGCAGTATAAATGAAGGCTCCTAACCAACCCAATTTGCCCAGGTCAGACAGAGCCCACAGGTACACCACTAATGCTGGCGCCAGACCGAAAGACACCATATCGGCAAGGCTGTCGTATTCAGCACCAAAAGCACTTTGGGTATTGGTCATCCGCGCCACCCGACCATCAAGTCCATCGAGAATCATCGCGATAAAAATAGCCACTGCAGCCGACTCGAAACGCCCACCCATGGCGGCAACAATGGCATAAAAGCCCGCAAACAGGCAGCCGGTAGTAAACAGATTGGGCAGTAAATAAATACCACGATGACGACGACGTTCCAGCGAGCCTCCGCGACTGTCTTCGTGAGAATCTTCGTTGCTGCTGGCAGTAACGTTTTCTGTTTTATCTTCGTTCATGATCTGTTTAATGGCTCGCTATGTCCCAGGCCTTTATGTGTATGTATAGAGTAAGGCACTTTAACATCTATTGTTTCACTAATTTCTAAGAAAACAGTCTCACAACTCTCATACAAATTTACGAAAAACTCTGAAACGAAACAGCCCAGAATTTTTTACTTCTCAGGGCAATTTGACTGAATGTCATAACCTAAATAATAGTACCCGCTCCAAAGATTTTTACTCTTGTACGGAATGGCGCTCCACGCATCAAAACTGATACCCTCTGACGTTGCACAATAAGAGAATGAATCCGGTAAGCCATCATTATTCAGGTCAATCATTTCTGAAACAGGCAGCAGGCTACCCCGGGCGTCAAACACCACCGCTATTCCAAAATTGACTGTGGCCTCTGCCTGAATTTTCTTCGGTTTTGATATTAAATAAAAACTTTTATCATCTTCGGCATTCACGCTTTTTCTACCCTCAGCAAGCTGATGCTTTCAAATATCAACAGAGCCTATAGCCTGACAACACAAATATTTTTCCAGTAGAGACGCGATTAATCGTGCCTCCACATCAATTCAGCCCGTTGCCAACTGAGAGGGTTTGGGCGACATTACCTTTGCATGTACCAGAGTGGCAATGATGTCCGTACCTGCCAGTATATTATCGCCCACCGACGCCTCAATACGTGAGGTCATCGGAATCAACACCTCAACATGTGAACCGAAGTGAATAAAACCACAACGTTGCCCTTGGCCAATACGTTCGCCACTCTGCGCATAACATTGCGGTCGGGGCAGATGTGGATTAACTTCAATCACCAGCACCACATCATCTTTTTCATCACTTTGTATCCATTGCGCATAAGTTATAACCTCTTCCTCCGTGCCTGCAATTTTTCGCGGCACATCCAGCCATTGCTCCATCACCTTGCCTTCCATAGGGCTATGTGCAGAATACACATTGGTGATGCCCATTTTCACGCTCACGCTCAATGCCTGTCTATCCAGATAAGCATCATGCACAGTATCGATTGCCACCACTTTGCCATCCACCGGACTCACAATACCTAAAGGTACTGCGGGTACTTGACGCACGGGATCACGAAACAAAAACAGCAACAGCAGCACCAGTGCCCATAATGGCAACGATGCCAGTCCATACAACAAATACACAATAGCAGCGGGAATAGCGGTGATGGTAATCCACAACCAACCTTCGCGTGCAATTAAAGGATAGCGATAAGACAGCATTGTTAAAGAACCAGAGATATTGGAAAAAAGGTTAAATAAAAAAAGGGGCAAAGTAGATATGCTTTGCCCCTCTGGTTATTTTGCTTTGCGTTTAGTTTTTACTCTTGTCGACCAGAGCGTTGGCCGTGATCCAGGGCATCATCTCACGAAGTTTAGCGCCGGTTTTCTCAATAGGATGCGCGGCATTAAGACGGCGACGCGCAGTCATTTCCGGGTAATTGGTTTGCCCTTCAGCGATAAATCGTTTGGCATATTCGCCAGTCTGAATGTTGCGTAAACATTCACGCATAGCCTTACGGCTTTCCTCATTAATGATTTTTTCACCCGTAACGTATTCACCATATTCTGCGTTATTGGAGATGGAATAATTCATATTGGCAATGCCACCTTCGTACATCAGGTCAACGATCAACTTTAATTCGTGCAGACATTCAAAGTAAGCCATCTCTGGCGCATAACCCGCTTCAGTCAATGTTTCAAAACCGGCCTTCACCAGCTCCACAGCGCCGCCACATAACACGGCTTGTTCACCAAATAAATCAGTTTCGGTTTCGTCTTTAAAGGTGGTTTCAATAATACCGGTACGGCCGCCACCCACACCCGAAGCATAAGACAGTGCAACATCTTTGGCCTTACCAGAAGCATCCTGGAATATGGCAATCAGATCAGGAATACCGCCGCCGTTTTTGAATTCATTACGTACAGTATGACCCGGTGCTTTTGGCGCGATCATGATCACATCCAGATCAGCACGAGGCACAATCTGGTTATAATGAATCGCAAATCCATGAGCAAAAGCCAGTGTTGCACCCGATTTTAGATTGGGTTCAATTTCATTTTTATACAGCTGCGACTGAAATTCGTCCGGGGTCAGAATCATCACTACATCCGCACTGGCTACGGCTTCAGGTACCTTTTTTACAATCAAACCAGAGGCTTCGGCCTTGGCAACAGATGCCGAACCATCACGCAAACCCACCGTGACATCAACACCGGATTCTTTCAGGTTGTTGGCATGGGCATGCCCCTGTGAACCATAACCAATAATAGACACCTTCAGACCCTTGATGATGGAAAGGTCACAGTCTTTGTCATAATAAATGTTCATTTTTTTCTTTCGCTCCCGCTAATCAATACTGTGTGTTCGTTTGCCGCGTGATTTTTTCACGCATCAATTAAATATGTAAGTTTTTCGCGCCGCGCGAAATACCGGAAACCCCCGAACGCACGGTTTCCAGAATCGGTGTTTTTTCAAACGCATGTATAAATGCATCCAGTTTGTCGCCATCACCTGTTAGCTCGATGGTGTAACTGGTGGCTGTCACATCAATAATACGCCCACGAAAAATATCCACCAGACGCTTCACTTCTTCCCGCGAATCATTGTTTGAGGTACGCACTTTGATCATCAACATTTCACGCTCGATGTGCGGCCCTTCAGTGAGATCCACCAGTTTGATCACATCCACCAGCTTGTTCAACTGCTTGGTAATCTGCTCAACAATTTCATCCGAACCCCGGGTCACCACTGTCATGCGTGACAACGTGACGTCTTCAGTTGGGGCAACCGTAAGTGATTCAATATTGTAACCCCGCGCAGAAAATAACCCTGCCACCCGCGACAAAGCCCCTGCTTCATTTTCCATCAGGATGGAAATGATGTGGCGCATGCTTTTTGCTTCAGCTTTCATTTCTCGTTTCATTTCAGTCTGGATTCATTATTAACCATATAAAACAGGCCGGGAGTCTACCCTAGATGAGGATCATCTCATCCAGCCCAGCACCCGCAGGCACCATGGGATAAACATTTTCTTCCGGGTCGGTGAGGATATCAAGAAACACCAGACGATCCTTCAATTCGAACGTCTCTTTCATCGCAGCTTCCACGTCTTCAGGTTTTGTCACCTGTATACCCACATGGCCGTATGCTTCGGCAAGTTTTACAAAATCCGGCAGGGAATCCATGTAGGAGTGTGAATAGCGCTCATCATAAAAAAACTCCTGCCACTGACGCACCATACCCAGGAACCCATTGTTTAAACAGATAATCTTGATCGGCAGATTATGCTGCATACAAGAAGACAGTTCCTGAATATTCATCTGGATACTGCCTTCACCCGTCACGCAGGCGACCGTTGCCTTGGGAAAGGCCAATTGCACGCCCATCGCTGCGGGCAGACCAAAGCCCATGGTGCCAAGACCGCCGGAGTTGATCCAGCGTCGCGGCTTGTCAAAACGATAATACTGCGCCGCCCACATCTGGTGCTGACCCACGTCTGAAGTCACATAGGCATCACCTTTGGTGACGTTATACAGCGTTTCCAGCGCGAACTGGGGTTTGATTTTGTTATCATCGGTTTTGTATTTGAGACAATCCACCGCACGCCATTCGTCGATCTGTTGCCACCATTCTTTCAGGGCCGTTTTGTTCGGCTTGAATTCGCTGGCTTTAAGCTCTTTCAGCAGAGACTTGATTACGTCGCTGACATTACCCACGATGGGCACGTTCACCTTCACATTCTTGGCGATAGAGGCCGGGTCGATATCCACATGGATGATTTTGGCATGCGGCGCAAATTTTTCGATGTTGCCGGTCACCCGATCATCAAAACGCGCACCAATCGCAATCATCAAATCACAATTGGAAATCGCCATGTTGGCTTCATAAGTGCCGTGCATACCCAGCATGCCGACAAACAGCTTGTCCGAGGCGGGAAAACCACCCAGGCCCATGGAAGTATTGGTCACTGGCGCATTGAGTATTTTCGCCAGTTGCGCCAATTCTTTGTGTGCGTTGCCGAGGATCACTCCGCCGCCAGTATAAAGCATGGGGCGTTTGGCTCCGGCCATCAATTTTACGGCCTTTCTGATCTGGCCGCTGTGCCCTTTTACCACCGGATTGTAGGAGCGCATGGTAATTTCTTTGGGGTACACATAATCCGTGCTGTTCGCCGTCACGTCTTTAGGAATATCCACCACCACCGGGCCGGGGCGTCCTGTGGTGGCCACGTAAAAGGCTTTCTTCAGGGTCAGCGCCAGATCTTTCACATCCTTCACCAGAAAGTTGTGTTTCACACAGGGGCGGGTAATGCCCACGGCATCCACTTCCTGGAAAGCATCATTACCGATGAGATGGGTGGGCACCTGACCAGTGATCACCACCATGGGAATAGAATCCATGTAGGCGGTGGCAATGCCCGTCACTGCATTGGTGGCACCAGGGCCGGAGGTCACCAGCACCACACCGGGTTTACCCGTGGAACGTGCGTAGCCATCAGCGGCGTGGGTCGCAGCCTGCTCGTGACGCACCAGAATATGTTTGACATGCTCTTGCCGGTCAATAGCATCGTAAATATGCAAAACTGCACCGCCAGGGTAGCCGAACAGGAATTCGACACCCTCGTCTGCGAGGAATTGGGTCAATATAGCTGCGCCAGTCAGTTTCACGTCCGGATTCTCTTATTTTTGCCTGTTTTTCTGTTGTGCCAAGTGCAAGTGTTGCTAATTCTTTCATTTCCATCAAGATAAAAAACGCCCGTAAAAACGGGCGATTTTTAGCGGTTACTTATTACGATGTTAATCGTAAAAGAGTATCCTCGCGAAGGACAGAGTAAACTACTGGGAACCGCCCGTCAGGTCAAGAGGTGCAAAGGGGAGTTCCCGCAAATTAGCACGCCAAAAATCCCGTTGTTGAAATATTTTGCCGGTTTGTCTCAGCCCCCTCAGGAAAAACGATTCAGGCCGGTAAATTTATCGCAATAATTCAAATATTTCCTGCCCTGTTGTATTCATTTTTGCATTATAATGCCGACAGTTAACAGCACATCGGGCGTTCCTGGCTGGGCAACCATGTCCATAGAACAAGCGTTAGAGATATTACCGGAACCACTAGCCAGAATCATTAACAGAACACCGTGAAAAAAATCATCATAGAAGGCAAAACCCACTCGGGCAGAAAGTTCCGCCCCAGCGATTGGGCAGAACGCATGAGCGGAGCTCTTTCCACATTTGGAACTGATCATCGCATCCGTTATTCACCCTTGCTACAGCCTCTCACTATTGATGGCGTAAAATGTGTTGCGCTAGACCCTAAAATGCAGGATCAGTTTCCCGAAATGTTCCACTACATCATGAATTGGGCCGACGGCAATGATCTGGTTGTGTCGGAAGATGATACTGTCCCTCACAACACAACCTCAGCCTGAACCCGGTTTTCAAAACAACCATGCCCTACCTTAAAATTCAAACCAATCAGGCATTGGATGAGGCTGCCCAGCAGGCCTTGATGAAAAAGGCATCCGCCGCCGTTGCCAAGCAACTAGACAAACCGGAAAACTACGTTATGGTGACTCTTCAATCCTCACAAACCATGTTGTTTGCTGGTACCGACGGACCACTTGCCTATCTGGAGCTAAAAAGCATCGGCCTACCCGAGTCGGCCACACAAAACCTTTCGGACCGCTTGTGTACTCTCATGGCGCAGGAGCTGGACATCGAAAAAAATCGCACTTACATTGAATTCGTCGATGCACCCCGGCACATGTGGGGCTGGAACGGTGGCACTTTTTAATATCCCTGCCGTGACAAGAGCATTCACGACATGATGATCCGTCTGCTGATTATTATTTTGATTGTTCTGGTAGGTGCCGCCGCATTGACTGAGTTAAATCCCTCGGCCGAACAAAGCACTAACCCCATCATCAAGGGGTTGGAAACGGTGCAATCATGGTTTCGCGGATCATCAGCACCCAAGCTGCCCAGTCTCGATGAAGATGAAACAGCCATCTACAAATGGCAGGACGATTCGGGAGAGTGGCACTTCAGTAATCACCCGCCACCAGCAGGGATAACCAGCAGCGTGAACATCTATCGCAGCGACGTCAACATCACCCAGACATCGCCGCCAACGCCTGTCGATAGTAAACCTGAACAACCCGATGAAAAAGCCAGCGACATCCCGAAAACTGCCGCGCCACTACTACCTATTACTGACCCGGAACGAGTCAAACAGCTTATTGAAGATGCCAAAAACGTGCAGGATCTGGTGAACAACCGGCAACAGGCGCTGGACGCACAAATCCCTCCCTAAGACTTTAACCTAGGTTAAAGTTTCCGCAACACGACCAACGGCGGACTATTCACCACCTGCCTTGTACCGATGATGCCTGCCAAACCCACACCCACTCCACCACCCAGCAGTCCCAGCACCCATAGCCACGGATTAAACAGATAGTCCATCTCCAACACCTGATGCGCAATGACAAACCCTAATACACTGGCAAAAAATGCCGCCAGCAATCCAGCCAAGGCACCCAGCGAGAAAAACTCCACCGCCAGACTTTGCCACAAGCGGCGACGGCGTGCGCCCAAGGCGCGTAACACAGCATTTTCATGTAAACGCACATCCAGCGTAGACTGAATAGCGGCGGTCATTACCAACAAACCGGCCACTAGTGTAAACAAAAAAACGAATTCCACTGCCATGGACACCCGTTCAATAATCATTTTCACCTGATCCATGATGGCAGTAATATCGATCACCGTCAGATTAGGAAACGCATGCACCAATTCATCCAATACCTCATTTTTTTCTGCGGGCAGAAAAAAACTGGTGATATAACTCGCCGGGTAGGCATCCAACATACCTGGCGGTGTCAGTACAAAAAAGTTGGCACGAAAGCTATCCCATTTCACACTGCGTAAGCTGCTCACCGTAGCAGTGAACGACTCCCCCGAAATCAGATACGTCAACTGGTCACCCAACTTAAGGCTCAGCGTTTTTGCGATGCCTTCTTCCACCGAAAATTCGCGTGGAAAAGGGTTTTTTCCTCCAGCGTTTTCTTTCCACCAATGGCCTTGCACAACATGGTTGTCTGTTTGCAGCTTTCTCGCCCAGGATAAATTAAATTCCCGCGCCACCAATCCTTTGGCACGAGAATCGACATACTCTTGTTCAGAAACCGAAACACCATTGATTTCCGTCAAACGCCCACGCACCATGGGAAACAACTCAACATCAGCCATACCTTTTTGTGCAAAAAAATTTCGCACCTCTGCCAATTGCTGTGATTGAATATTGATAATAAAACGATTAGGGGCATCCTCAGACAATCCCTTCGCCCAGCCTTGTAACAGGTCACCACGCACGATGGTTAACAATAACAACACCATCAAACCCACACCAAAAGCCATCACTTGCAAGGTGGAAGCACGGCGATTACGGGTCAGATTGATCAGTCCCAAATGCCATGCGGAGAACTTGCTTTGCGAAACTTTTTTCAAAAACCCCTTTCTTAAATAATGCAGAAAATATTTAAGCCCCCAGGTTAAAAATGTCGCCGCCGCCCAAAGTAAAAGTGTTGCCAACAGCAGGCCCGACAATAAAATCCCGCCCAGCACAACATCACCCGCCTGATAAATCACCAACAGAACGAGCATCACCAAACCAAAAAAATAAGCCAGCAATGTCGCAGGCTGCAAACGCGGTGTGATAACTGACTGAGTAGCCACCCGGCGTAATACCCTTAACGCAGGTACATCGCGCAGTTGCAGTACCGGAGGCAAAGCAAACCCCAACACTCCGCCCAACGCCACCAGCAAACCAATCCATACAGGCGTCCATGACGGTGCTGGCAACTCAGTAATAATCAATTGCCCCAATAAAACCACCAAGCCTTCCTGTGCCAAGAATCCGCTCAGGATACCCAATGGCCCTGCTAAAAAACTCAACACAATAAGTTGCAACAAAAAAATATGATTAATACGGTGCTGACTGGCACCAAAACACCGCAGCATGGCGCAGGTATCCAAATGCCGCTGGGCATAACGCCGCGCCGCCATGGCAATGGCCACACAAGCCAGCATCACGGCAACCACTGCCGCCAGTCCCAAAAACTGCTGCGCTCGCTGCATGGCAGAACGTACTTCAGGACGCGCGTCTTGTGTACCTTCGATATTTTCCCCACGCTGTAAATGGGGTATTAATGCCTGCCGGTAGTCTGCAATCGCTTTCGGCTCACCCGACAGTAAAAATCGATAATGAACATGGCTGCCTTCCTGGATCAGCCCCGTCGCAGACAGGTCACTGAGGTTTATTAACAAACGTGGTGCAATGCTGAACATGCTGCCACTACGGTCTGGTTCATAAGTCAGTACCGCAGCAATACGTAACTGTGAATAGCCCAACTGTAGTTGATCACCCACTTTGGCACCGAGTTGCTGTAGCAACTGCGGTCCTGCCCACACCTCACCGGACGGTGGCAGATCATGCACCACACTGTCTTTCGCAAACCGTGCCGGTGCAATTTTTAAAGCGCCGCGTAACGGATAGTCCGGACCCACAGCCTTGATTTCAGCAAGTCGTGATTGCCCCAGGATGGCCTCGCCATCTCTTGAGGAACCATTCACCTCGTTTTCACCAACCGCCTGCACCATACTGCGGAAAGAACGTGTCTCCGTGGAACGCAAACCGTAATTTGCCGCACTGACGGTTACCTGTGCAGGCAAAGGATGATCTGCCGCCACCCGCAAATCTGCTCCCAGCAACTCACCACTTTGATGATTGAGCGCTTGCTGAATGCGGTCAGTAAAAAAACCAACCGAAGTAACACAGGCAACCGCAATGATGATGGCCATGAGCAAAACACGTAATTCTCCGGCCCGCCAGTCCCGGCCCAGCATGCGCAGCGATAAACGCCAAATACTCTGTGACAATAAACCCTGAGAAAAAGCCAACTATCCCTGCCCCACTTCGCTTGCACTACAAAAACGCCCGTTCTGCAATTCCAGAACACGCGCACAGCGATTCGCCAGAACATGATCGTGTGTCACCAGCACCAATGTGGTGCCCTGTTCACGATTCAGCTCAAACATGAAATCAATCACCTGCTGTCCAGTGTGTGTATCCAGGTTACCGGTGGGCTCATCGGCAAACAACAACGCTGGCTTGCTGACAAAGGCGCGCGCTATAGCAACACGTTGCTGTTCACCACCAGATAACTGACTGGGGTAATGATGCTCACGTTCACTCAGCCCCACTCGCGCCAATAACTGCCTCGCCTGTTGTCGTGCATCGGCATAGGTCCCACTGTTTTCCTGCAATTCCAAAGGCAGCATGACATTTTCCAGCGCGGTAAATGATGGCAGCAATTGGAATGACTGAAAAACAAAACCGATTTTCTCGCCACGCAACGCAGCACGCTCGTCTTCATTCAATTGCAAAATATTTTTACCATCAAGGTATACTGTGCCACGGGTCGGCACATCCAGCCCGGCCATCAAACCCAGCAATGTTGATTTACCGGAACCGGAAGGCCCCACTATCGCCACCGAGTCACCATGCTGAATACACAAATCGATATCATGCAAAATGGCCAGTTCATCATCCGCCAATACATGCTTGCGGCTTGCATGATTAGCCACGTTTTTCCCTAGACTCTCGACAAGCAGAATAGGCTGATTCACACTCTCACTCATGGTTCGTTATTACTCGCATTTCATTTTATATTGCTTACTGATTTTCAGCATCGGCCTCAGTGTACCTTGTCGCATCGCAAATGCCGTAGCTAAAAATGCGCCAGTCATTCTCGTCATGGGAGACAGTTTAAGCGCCGGGTACAAAATGCGCCTGTCAGAAGGTTGGGTGGCATTACTGGAAAAACGCCTGACAGACGAGTATTTACCACACCGGGTCATTAACGCCAGCATCAGTGGTGAAACCAGCAGTGGCGGACTCAACCGATTACCCGAAGCTCTGCGCAGGCATCAACCAAAAATAGTCATCATCGAGCTTGGCGCCAACGATGGACTGCGCGGCCTGCCATTACCACTGATGCGAGAAAACCTGCGGCGTATGATCACCGCAGCACAACAGAACAACGCACGCGTTTTATTGTTGGGTATGCGCCTGCCACCTAACTACGGACCACGTTACACACAGGACTTTGCCCAGGTTTTTGTCGAACTTGCCCAGCAACATAAAACCGGCCTGGTGCCTTTTTTGCTGGCAGGCGTCGCCACACAATCCACATTAATGCAAAGCGACGGCCTGCATCCTGCTGCTGCCGCGCAAAGCCAATTACTGGATACGGTGTGGCCACATTTACAGCCCATGCTCAACTGATTTCTGTTCTCAGAATCAACGTCGAAATGCTCGCGCTACAGGCGATATTAAAAGCACGAAGCTTACCAGTATAAATGAGTATCGTACTGGGACGGTCAACTGCGGATTCCGGAACCATCCTCATTATTCAAAATCCTCACAGGCCAAGCATTAAGCACAGCTTTCACCAGGGTCGCCAACGGAATGGCAAAAAACACTCCCCAAAACCCCCACAGGCCACCAAATACCAGTACGGCAACAATAATTGCAACAGGATGTAAATTAACCGCTTCGGAAAATAACAAAGGCACCACCACGTTACCATCCAGTGCCTGAATGATACCGTAAGCTAACATTAAGTAAGCAAACTCTGATCCCCAACCCCATTGAAAAAAGGCAATCATCCCCACCGGGATCGTCACCACTACGGCACCGATATAGGGAATGATAACCGACAACCCTACCAGGGCACCCAGCAATGCTGCGTAATTCAGGTCCATCAAAATAAACACAATATACGAGGTACCGCCGACAATGAGAATTTCGGAAAATTTGCCGCGCACATAGTTGCCAATCTGTTGATCCATTTCTGCCCACACCGTGGTGGCCAGTTCGCGCTGCTTTGGCAAATAGGTCGCAACCCAACCAAGGATCAATTGTTTGTCTTTTAAAAAGAAAAATACCAGCAACGGCACCAGAATCAAATAAATCACCAAGGCGATAAGCCCCGGAATGAACGACAGGGAAATTGACAGCACGTTTTGACCCAAACTTGCCAATTCTCCACGAAGCGTATTCATGATTTCGCTAACCTGTTGCTCCGATACAATTTGTGGATATCGTTCAGGCAAACGCATCAGCATTTGTTGCCCGGAATCAATTTGTCGCGGCAACTCCTGCACTAACTGTGCGACCTGGGTAGACAGTACCGGAACCAGCCAGAGCATTAAAAACAGCAGAACAATAATAAAAACACAAAAAACAATCAGTACCGAAAATATACGCTGCAGCCCTTTACGCTCCAGCATTGCCACCAAAGCCTCCAGCAAATAAGCGATCACCACACTGGCCAATAACGGAGCCAGCATGCTGCCCCAGTAAATGACCACAAAAAATCCGCCTGCCAGCAGCAACGCCAGAATAATCGCTTGAGGATCAGAAAAATTTCGCTGAAACCATTCGCGAAATATATTCATGGGCTTTCTCGTGTGGAAGACTTAATTAATGCCGCCTGCTCGTCGAGCAGTTCCTGATAAAAACGGGCAAACAGCGTTTCGAGTTTATCAATGACTTCGCCCACTGCCCGCCCCTGCATAACATGCTGAGTCATCAATACTGATGACTCATTAAGCAATTGCGGCTTGTCTAACATGGAGTAGCTTGTGGATAGGCGTTTGATGGCGGCAACAACACTTTCGTTTTCGCCACGCGGAATAGGTTGTGGCTCGGGGACAGGTTGCGGCGATGTTACACGGTGTCGGGTAAGCAGAAATTCGCCATAGGCTTGTAAATTTTCCCGCTCAGCCGTTGCCAGTTTTTTAAATACCGACAGTAGTTTTTTTTCGGCCGGACTCATATTCTCGACCTTTTATTTTTCACGTCATAAAAACCGGGGCGACGAATCAGGCGTTATCGGCCTTGTGAGTTTCACAATAATTGCGCGCAAACTCCAGCAATTCATCCATCGCACATTGACGGAATTTGTGTTTTTGATGCACAAAGGAAAAGGGACGTTCCAATGGTGGATCCAATTCCAGCACTTCAACTGAACCCAGTTTGATTTCTTTCAACAAGGTGGCTCGCGAAACAATACTGACACCAATACCGGCTTCGACAGCGCCCTTGAGGGCTTCCAGGCTACCCAACTCCATAATGATATTGAGTTGAACCGGGTCCACACCAGACGCTCTGAGATAATCCATAATGACTTCGCGAGTCCCTGAGCCTTCTTCACGACAGATAAAGGGGCAATCCAGAATGGCTTGTACTGGAATCTTGGTACCCAGTTTGCTCAACTTGTGCCCCGGCGGTGCAATGGCGACCAGACGGTCCGTGCGACAGGGTTCCACTGCTAAATTTTTATTATTCACCGGGGCTTCCACCACACCCAGATCAATTACATTATTTTCCACCATGGAGACAATACCGTCGGTATTGGATACCTTGAGGCGAATATTGACATCGGGATATTTTTCCTTGAAGTCACCCAGTAGCGCTGGCAGCATGTACTCTGCAATGGTGGTACTGGCACCGAGAATCAGCACACCACTGATTTCACCAGTGAGTTCACGCACACTGTTTTCCAGTTCAGCATAAACCTCAAAGATTTTTTCAGCATGATGATACACCCGTTCACCCGCTGCGGTGAGGTTGATTTTATTGTGGGTACGATCAAACAATCGGGTATTAAAATGCTCTTCCAACTGGCGTACCTGAAAGGTCACTGCCGGTTGAGTCATATGAAGGGATTCGGCAGCTTTAGTGAAGCTCAACAAGCGTGCCACACTGTAAAATACTTGCAGTCTGCGGTCAGCCATGATCGAAATATTATCCCTGTACCGTTAAACGATTCATAAAATATACCCATAGCATTTGAAATTTAGGTGTTCAGTGTGCGTCATACTCATTCATGGCAAAGCAAAATGACGAGTAATAGCCGGACTATTGCGAGGAATTTTAACGCCGCCATGGAATGAAGAGGGCGTGCAATGAACACCTAAATTTCAAACGCTATGGGTATAGTAGCAATTAAACAAAGTAATACAAATATTCACATGATTTATCAGCCGGGACGATATCTCTGTGTGGGTGGTTTTATCTACCCATTACTGATGATGCTTATACTGAAATGCATAATACATTACCGGAATGACCACCAGTGTCAGCAGAGTGGAAACCAAAATGCCAAAAATCAGTGAAATAGCCAGACCACTGAAAATAGGATCATCAAGAATAAACAATGCCCCCAGCATGGCGGCCAGACCAGTGAGCACAATGGGTTTGGCACGCACCGCGCCAGCACGCAGTACCGCTTCTTCAAGCGCCATGCCTTTTGCTACCTGTTGCTGAATAAAGTCCACCAGTAAAATCGAGTTACGCACAATGATGCCCATCAGTGCGATCATACCGATCATCGAGGTTGCAGTGTACTGCGCACCGAGCAGCGCATGCCCTGGCATAACACCAATAATGGTTAGCGGAATTGGTGCCATGATAATCAACGGTACGAAGTAAGAACGAAACTGTGCGACTACCAGCAAATAAATCAATATAATGCCCACGCCGTAGGCAATCCCCATATCACGAAAAGTTTCAAACGTGATCTGCCATTCGCCATCCCATTTGAGGCTGTATTCATAGGGGTTTTCAGGCTGCGCGAAGAAATATTGTGTCAACACTCCGGTAGAGGTCTGCACTTGTTCATCCAGTTGCCCCGCAATGTCAAACATGCCGTATAACGGACTGTCCAGTTTACCTGCCAAATCACCAGTAACAAACACCACGGGCAACAGATCTTTATGATAAATTGCCTGTTCACGAGTGCTGTGCTGTATCGTCACCACATCAGACAAAGATACCAGCGCATCCGGCTTTCCACTGATGTTTTCTCGCAGGTCTGCACGCAACTTCAGCGACATCAATGATGCAATTGTCCCTTTATCGGCCACACTGAATTCAATACGCACCGGCACCGGATATTTTACTTGCGCACTGTGCAAATAACTGACATCTTCGCCATCCAGCGCCATGGCAATGGCTGCCACTACATTTTGTTGTGATACACCCAACAACGCCGCTTTGGCACGATCCACTTTCATGATCAGTCGTGGCGCTTGCGTTTCCACACTGTCATCTACATCCACCACATCTGCTGTATTCTCAAAAATGGCACGTACCTGTCGAGCAACCTGTCGTTGGCCGTTATAATCAATACCGTAAATTTCTGCGACCAGCGGTGCCTGCACAGGCGGGCCCGGCGGTACTTCCACCACTTTCACATTAGCGTTGAGACGTTGGCCAATTTCTACCAGCGGCGCACGCACCGCTGCAGCGATTTCATGACTTTGGCGTTCACGCTCATGTTTGGGTGACAGATTCACTTGCACATCACCCACATTAGCACCACGGCGCAAATAATATTGACGCACCAATCCATTAAAATTGATCGGTGCGGCCGTGCCCGCATAGGCCTGATAATTTTCCACCTCCGGCACCGTCACCAGATAATTACCGATTTCACGTAACACCCGCGCCGTTTCTTCGACACTGCTGCCTTCCGGCATATCCACGACTACCTGAAATTCAGATTTGTTATCAAATGGCAACATCTTCAGTACCACCAGTTTGAATACAGGCAGCGCGGTTGAAACACCAATCAATAACACAATAACCACGAACAACAACCAGCGATGTCGTCGCCCCTTGTCGCCACGCAACATCGGTCCCATAAAACGTTGAAACAGGGCAGACAACTTATTGTTATCTTCATTGTTCACTGTCTCTGCGTTATCTGTTTTACGACGTTGTCTACGATGCAACAGTTTGTAAGTCATCCACGGTGTCACCACGAAGGCTACGGCCAGTGAGATCAACATGCCCATGCTGGCATTAATGGGAATGGGACTCATGTACGGCCCCATCAGGCCAGTGACAAAAGCCATTGGCAACAATGCAGCAATCACGGCAAAGGTCGCCAGAATAGTCGGGCCACCGACTTCATCCACCGCCAGAGGAATAATTTCGCGCAGGCTTTTATCGCTCATTTTCATATGACGATGAATATTTTCCACCACGACAATGGCATCATCCACCAGAATGCCAATGGAAAAGATCAACGCAAACAGCGACACCCGGTTAATGGTAAAGCCCCAGGCCCAAGAGGAAAACAAAGTCGCCGCCAGAGTGATCACCACAGCCGCACCGACAATAAAGGCCTCGCGCAACCCCAATGTAAACAGCACCAGCAACACCACAAAACCGGTGGCAAACACCAGTTTAGCAATCAGTTTTTGCGCCTTGTCATTGGCGGTGGCACCGTAATTACGGGTCACCGCAGCATGAATACCATCCGGCACAAACGTGCCCTTTAATTGCTCAAAACGCTGGATGACCTTATTGGCCACGTCCACTGCATTCACACCAGGCTTTTTGGCAATAGCCACCGTCACTGCCGGATAGTCGCCCTGCGCATCACCCAACCAGACATAGTGCTCCGGCTGATCGGCACCCAGACGAACTTCAGCCACATCGGACAGGCGAATCGGCCGACCATCACGCACCCCCACCACCAGCGCACCCACCTCGTGTGCATTAGACAGGAACTGTCCTGCATGAACCTGAATTTCTGTATTTTCGCTGACCAACTGCCCTGCATGTTGAGAATGGTTGGCCATTTGCAAGGTACGTCGCAAATCATCCAGCGAGACGCCATAACCTGATAATCGCGCGACATCCGGTAATACACGCACTACCCGGTCCGCACCGCCCACAGTATAAATATCCCGGGTACCCGGAACCCTCTTCAATTCCGCTTCAATGGCGTGCGCCACCTGTTGTAACTCGTAAGCACCGGTGGACGCCTCTTCACTCCACAGCGTCAAGGTAACAATGGGGACATCATCAATGCCCTTGGGTTTGATTATCGGCTGGCCGACACCAAGATTTCTGGGTAACCAATCCTGGTTAGAATAAATCGCGTTATACA